>JAEEGL011774171.1_pt1 | contig 34446 bp, 33 predicted proteins | sample 9134231 | NCBI WGS metagenome assembly JAEEGL01 (sample SAMN16246548, study PRJNA631951) | gut metagenome | biome: gut microbiome; feature: rumen; material: fiber-attached | host: Bos | place: Iran: Karaj | collected 2018-10
GGGCGGTGTGGACGGTCTCGTTCACATCACCGACCTCAGCTGGGGCCGTGTCAGCGATCCGCATGAGGTCGTTGAACTTGATCAGAAACTCAATGTCGTTATCCTTGATTTCGACGAGGAGAAGAAGCGCATCGCTCTCGGTCTGAAGCAGCTCACTCCCCATCCTTGGGATGCTCTCGATCCCAACCTCAAGGTGGGCGATCACGTCAAGGGCAAGGTCGTTGTCATGGCCGACTATGGCGCTTTCATCGAGATCGCTCCTGGTGTCGAAGGTCTCATCCACGTCAGCGAGATGTCTTGGAGCCAGCACCTCCGCAGCGCTCAGGACTTCATGAAGGTTGGCGACGAGGTCGAAGCTGTCATCCTGACTCTCGACCGCGAAGAGCGCAAGATGTCTCTTGGCATCAAGCAGCTGAAGGAAGATCCATGGGAGAGCATCGAGGCTAAGTACCCCGTTGGCAGCAAGCACACGGCTCGCGTTCGCAACTTCACCAACTTCGGTGTCTTCGTCGAGTTGGAGGAAGGCGTTGATGGCCTTATTCATATCTCCGACCTCAGCTGGACCAAGAAGATTAAGCACCCCAGCGAGTTCACCAAGATTGGTGATGAGATTGAGGTCGTTGTCCTCGAGATCGATAAGGACAACCGTCGTCTTAGCCTTGGTCACAAGCAGCTCGAGGAGAATCCTTGGGACGTCTTCGAGACCGTCTTTACCCGCGACAGTGTGCATGAAGGTACCATTGTTGAGCTCCTCGACAAGGGTGCTGTTATCCAACTCGAGTATGGAGTTGAGGGTTTTGCTACTCCCAAGCACCTCGTTAAGGAAGATGGCAGCCAGGCTCAGCAGGGCGAGAAGCTTCCCTTCAAGGTTATCGAGTTCAACAAGGATAGCAAGCGCATCATCCTCTCCCACAGCCGTATCTTCGAGGATGCCGCTCGCACTGAGGCCCGCGAGGCTCGCAAGGCCGAGCGCGCTGCTACTAAGCGTCCCGCCAAGGCTAAGGAAGAGCAGCCTGTGATTCAGAATCAGGCCGCTAGCACTACCCTCGGTGATATCGACGCTTTGGCAGAACTCAAGGCTAAGCTCGAGAAAGGCGAGTAATTGAGCTTCAACCCGCTATAGGCGAAGCGCCTCATAGCATATTCTTATTTGCGCCCGCGCACGTACCTTATAATATAATCATTATAAGCGCCGTGCACGGGCGCTCTCTGTATCCCTATCGTTTTTAGGGATTTTCTCCTCACGTTTTCGGCAATTCCCTTTGCGATGTCGCAGAAAATGTTTTCCTTTGCAGTGTCAATAAGACAAAGAACCCTCAAAAACGATACGACTATGAAGCGCTTAATGACAACTTTGGCAGTGATGGTGATCATGATCACCTCCGCCGCAGCAATGAGCTTCTCGAAGGCTCGCAAGGAAGCCCTCTTCCTCTCCGACAAGATGGCCTACGAACTCAGCCTGAGTCTCTCGCAGTACGAAGCAGTCTACGAGATTAATCTCGACTACTTCCTGGGCCTCTATAATCCCGCCGATCTCGATGGCGTCTTCTGGCTCCGTCGTAATGCCGACCTGCGCTATGTCCTCAGCGAGTGGCAATGGCTGCGCTACACGACCATTCCTGACTTCTATCGTCCCATGTCCTGGGTGCGCCGCCACACGTTCACCCTCGTGCTTCGCAACCGTTACTACGATTCCGCTTACTTCTACTACGATCGTCCCGCAGTCTACTACAACTTCCGCGGTGGCCATAACACGGGCTATACCAGTTTCTATGCGAATCGCGACTTCCACCGTCCCGCCAGTCCAGGCGCTACAATGCACTATGGCAGCTCGTCGCCTGCAAGCCACGGAACGACTCGCGGTAACTCTCGTGGTACGGCAAGCTATCACATCGGTAATTCAGGCGTAGGTAGCAATGCTGGTGTGACGAACTCGCGTCCTGCCACGAACTCCAACAACGGCAATGCTCGTCCGGGCAGCACGCGCAGCAATAACGCTACAATCCAGTACAACGCCGATGCTCATCACAACACTCCCGCTGTTACGACGACGCAGCCAGCGACCTCTCGTCCAGAGAACTTCAGCGGCTCGCAGCGTGGCGCTACCCGTAGCACGACTACCACCACCACGACCACGACAACCCGCTCTTCCAACAATTCTTCCACTTCTCGTGGCACGAATAATGGCAGCTCTCGCAGCACGAACAGCGGCAGTACCCGTGGCAACAGCGGCGGTTCGCGTGGGCGCTAAAGTATCGGAGTCCTCATCGCCTTCGTGTTCGCGAAGGTTGAAAGATAGATAAGGAAAGGCAGAGACTTCATTGTTCTCTGCCTTTTTTCTTTAAAAGCTATACAAACGATAAGTATGATTTAGTGAACTGCTCGCTCTGCAGATTCGCCACCAAAACTGAAGTGTCGCTTCGTCAGCGAATATCACCCTTCGTGCGGATAAGGTCGAAGAGATAGGTCAGTTTCAGCGCAATGGCTCCGTTGGCAGAACGACCAAACGGGTCTTTCTTGCCGTTGTGGAACATGTCGCTGAGACCATAGTAATAACGTGCGTCGAGCAGGAAGTGGCCGATGCCTGTGCTCATCTCGAGGCCAATGCCCCCGACAAGGCCGTATTCGAATTTGTTTTCAACCTCCTTACCATATTGTTGCGTGACGTTGTTGGGTCGCGGCCGTCCTTCCCACGGGTCGCTGTAGTGCTCGGCATCGCTAAGGAAATAGCTCAGTTGCGGTCCCACCTGAAAGAAGAATTGAGCGCCACGGCGTTCGCGCCCCCAACCCATACGGGCAAAGATTGGAAGTTGGAAGTAACGAACATCTCGGCTGTAAGTATCCTCTCCGTATTCAATCAGTTCGCGCCATCCGAGGTTAGTGTAGTTCAGTTCAGCCTGAATAGCGCAGATGGCAGAGAAATATTTCTCGCAAGTATAACGAATGGTCAGTCCCATCGTCTCGCCGCCCTTCCACTGCTGTTTGATAGTTGGGGAGAAGGAGACGCGGTTGATAGCGTAGCCTCCGTTGACACCGATGGCCAAGTCGTTGCGTGGCAGCCCAACCTGCGCATGAACGCAGGTGCCGACAGCGAGTGCGACGATGGTGGTGAAGAATCGGTGTGCAGTAGGACTCATTGATTACGATAGAGTATTTCTACGGCCTGATAATTAGTGTAATGGACAATCTCAACAAAAGTGTTGATATGACCATTGCCTTTGCCTTGCTCGACAAAACGCAACGGGTTCTGGAAGGGCTTGGTATCAACCGCAACGAGATTGGCTTCGAACAGTTTGCCATAGCGCGCTATACCGTGGAGGAAATAGTAGCCTAGGTCGAAGCCGAAAAGGCCATAGCGCGGGAATGTGGGCGACATCGGCCATCGGCACAGGGATTGGAAATTCTGCTCGAAATGCAGCGTTTGCGGTTCGTTGGGGTCGCGGTAGAAAGGTGTGTAGATGTAGGTGTCGAACTGGTAGAAGTCGCTGAGCATCTGCGAGGCATAGCTCTGCCATGCTGGATAACCGAAAAGCGAGATGTGCAGATGTGTGTGCGCAGCGAGATAGTCGCGCAGTCGGTTGCGCAGGGCGTTGATGGCTTGCAGGCTCGATGAGTTGAGTACGAGGACATTGTTCTTGCCGAGTTCAAGAACGTGGTTGAATGCCTCATCGCTATCGTCCACTTTCACTTGCTTGACATAGACGCCGCGCTCGTCCATCGCCATTCGGATGCGTTCAGCGAGAGCTGCACCTTCGTCGTTCTGTTCGTTGCAGTCTATGATGACCACATTCTCTTCGGGGAAGAGGTTTTGAATAAACCATGCAGCTTCGCGTTGGACGAGGCTTCGAGGCGCATTCACCAGATAATGCTTGGGATGCCCTTCGACATGCGTCGAAATACTTGTGAAGGGCACTACAAGTCGTGTGCCATGGAGGTCGCAGTAGTCTGCCAACGCTGGCAGTTGGGCCGCGTCAAGAGGTCCAAAAACGACGTCGAGGTTGACGAGCTGACGTGTGGCGATGAGCGAGTCCATTGATGCTGCCGTGCTGCCAGAATGTAGGGCTACAATGTCCACCGAAGCCCCCTGATGCCTGACACTGTCAGCCGCCATGAGTAGTCCTTGGTAGAACTCGACCATCTTAGCGCCTCGTTGCGACTTCTCCTTGAGCGGCAGAACTACGCCCACGCGGACATAGCCGGTCGTCACCTGTGCCCTTGAGGGCAGGACGGCGATGAGCAGTGCCAGCGTGAGAGCAAGAAATCTTGTGAGGCGGTTCATAGTTGAAGTGAAAGGTCAACGCAGGCGGTCGAGCGAGCGAACGAGGGCCTCGTCTTTCAGTATGGCGCGGAAGGCCAGGAAGGCCAGGATCATGGCAATCGCCGGGAAGGCGGCCCAAGGTGTCGGCCGGAAATCGGTGCCGAGGTCATGCGGGAGGATGAAGGCGAAAGCCGCATAGACGGCATACCACCCCATCACGAGGATAGAGCAGAACATGACCAAGCGCGCTTGTACGAGACGGAATTTGTAGATGAAGATAGCGAACGCCATGCCCGCCGTCGCCAGCAGGAGCACGGCAAATAGGGCCCAAGGGGTAAAGAGGTGATGCCCCTCGGCATCGGCCGCTAACACAGGTGTGGCGTCAGTTGTGGCCATAGGCGCCTCATGGAGTGTGTCGCCAATCTGCGAGGGCAAGTGAATCCATAGGTTGTAGAGTGTGGCCATGGATTCGCCTGTCTCGGGGTGAGTGAACGAGCCGATGGGCAGGCACAGACAAGCCGTGCAGAAGACGACGGCCAAGAGCAGATAGACGGTCTGAATGCGTTGAATCATAGTTGTGTTGCCGAAGTGCAGATGAGTGGTTTAGAAATCCTCCTCCTCATTCTCCTTGGCAGGATTGCGATAGTAGATCTTGCCATCGCGGAACTCCTGTGTGGCGATGAGACTGGGCTTCGGCATCTTCTCGTAGAAACGGCTGATCTCGATTTGCTCGCGATTCTCGAACACCTCGTCGAGGTTATCGCTGGACGAAGCGAACTCCTGCAGCTTCTTCGAGATTTCGGTCTTCAAGTCCGAACTGATTTGGTTTGCGCGCTTTGCAATGATGGCTACGCTCTCGTAGATGTTGCCGGTATCCTCGCAGAGGTCCATAATGTTTTGTGTCACCGTAGTGGTGGGTGCGTTGGTTTTCTTGTAATCCATGATGATATAATAGATATTTACGATTCTAAGTATTCGATGATAGCAGAACAGTTCTCAGATATCAATGATGATGAAACTAGGACGCTCATGTCCCTTCGCCTGTTCTTTCCCTACTCATCCTCGAGTGGCTGTCCTTTGAGTGCGCGTTGGCTTTTGACGAGGTATTCCTGTGCCTCCTTCAGGTATTTCGACTCTGGGAACTCGTTGGCAAAACCATAGTACTCGTCGATGGTCTGGCGGAAGCGCTCCAACCTTTTGTCCTCTACGCTTTGTCGTGCCAGATGATAACGTGAGCGCAGGGCCAGCAGCATGAATTGTTCGCGTCTCTCGGGTTTAGCGTAAGGATAGTCGCGTAAAGCATTCTCGGAACAGACGATGCAGGCTTCGTAGTTCGATCCGCCATGCAGGCTGTTGAGCATATACGTCCCGAGGTCATAGTAGAGTTTGGCCGTTAGGAAGTCCTTCTCGACTAGGTGGTCCTGCAGTTCCTGGATCATCTCTTGCGTCTGCTCCTTAAGTCGTGTGTAGGGAAAAGTCTCGAGGAACGTCAGCAACTCGGAAATGGCAGCATTGGTAGTCGACTGGTCCAATCGCGGGTCGGGAACGGCTTCGAATAGCGCGCGTCCGGCATAGTAGTGCGCGTCCTCGACATAGAAACCTTTGGGATAGCTCTGATAGTATTTCTTGAAAGCCTGTGATGCCGACTCAAGGTCGCCGCTTTGGTAGGCGCTTTGGGCCATCAGATAGAGGCATTCCTCGCCATAGCCGCTGCCTTTCATGGTCGTGACGAGGCTGGTGAACAGTTCATACGCGCGGGTATACTGCCCACGTACGTAGCATGCCTTCGCCACTTCGTATTTATATTCGTAATCGCCATGCTTCTGTACGGCATTGTATTCGCCACAGCCCGTCAGCACGAGCAACACCAGAAGCAGCGATGAGAACACTCTTTTCATAGTCTTCGAGAGATAATTGCCTGCAAAGGTACGCCTTTCTGCCGAAATAGCCAAACCAAATGGCTTTTTTTAATATAAATTATGTGCGTGCAGACGTCAGTGGAGCCAAAATTGCGAGCGAAAGTCACTTTTGACGAGATATTTTTGGCTATCTCGGCAAAAATGCTGACCTTTGCAACCTATGTCGCAATTTATCCTTACATCGAAATACGAACCCACAGGCGACCAGCCTGAAGCCATTGAACAGCTCACGCAGGGCGTGCTCGACGGCTTGCCGGCGCAGACGCTACTCGGTGTCACGGGCTCGGGCAAAACGTTCACGATTGCTAACGTCATCCGCAACGTAGGACGCCCCACGCTCATCCTTTCCCACAACAAGACATTGGCCGCACAGCTTTATGGCGAGATGAAGTCATTCTTCCCCCATAACGCCGTCGAGTACTACGTCAGCTATTACGACTACTACCAGCCTGAGGCCTACATCCCTTCCACTGATACTTACATCGAGAAGGATCTCGCCATTAATGACGAGATCGATAAACTACGTCTCGCCGCCACCTCCGCTCTGCTCTCTGGCCGCAAAGACGTCATCGTTGTCAGCTCCGTCTCCTGCATCTATGGTATGGGCAATCCCGCTGCCTTTTACGACAATGTCATCGCGCTGACTATGGGGCAGACCATTGATCGCAACGCGCTCCTGCGCCGTCTGAACGACTCGCTCTACACGCGAAATGACGTCAGCCTCTCGCGCGGCGAATACCGCGTCAAAGGCGACACCGTCGATGTCTTCTTGGCCTATTCTGACAATCTCTTGCGAGTCACCTTCTGGGACGACGAGATTGATGCTATCGAGGAGGTCGATCCGGTCTCGGGAACGCGTCTGGGCGAGTTCCAGGACTATCGCGTCTATCCCGCCAACCTCTTCATGACCACCAAAGAGCAGACCCTCACCGCCATTCATCAGATTGAGGACGATCTGGCCGAGCGTGTACGCTACTTCGAGGAGATAGGCAAGTCGCTTGAGGCCAAACGTTTGTACGAGCGCGTGACCTACGATATGGAGATGATACGCGAGCTCGGCCACTGCTCGGGCATTGAGAACTATAGCCGTTATTTCGACGGCCGCTCGGCTGGCACTCGTCCCTACTGCCTGCTCGACTTCTTTCCCGAGGACTTCCTCTTGGTCATCGATGAAAGCCATGTTAGCGTTCCTCAGATCTCTGCCATGTACGGCGGGGACCGCGCCCGCAAGACCAATCTTGTGCAGTACGGCTTCCGTCTGCCTGCCGCGATGGACAACCGTCCGCTCAAGTTCGAGGAGTTTCAGGCGCTTACCCATCAGGTTATCTACGTTAGTGCCACGCCTGCCGATTATGAATTGGCTCAGAGCGAAGGCATCATCGTCGAGCAGGTCATCCGTCCAACAGGACTATTAGACCCCGTCATTGAGGTGCGCCCCACCATTAATCAGGTCGATGACCTGATGGAGGAGATTCAGCAGCGCATCGAGCAGGACGAGCGCACGTTGGTGACAACACTTACCAAGCGCATGGCTGAAGAACTGACGGAGTACTTGTTGAACAATGGAATCAGTGCCCGCTACATTCACAGCGATGTCGACACGCTCGAGCGCGTACAGATTATGGATGACCTGCGTGCGGGTAAGTTCGATGTCCTCGTGGGTGTCAACCTCTTGCGTGAAGGCCTCGACTTGCCTGAGGTGTCGCTCGTAGCCATCCTCGATGCCGACAAAGAGGGCTTCCTACGTAGTCACCGCTCGCTCACACAGACCGTGGGGCGTGCTGCTCGCAACATCCATGGCAAGGCCATCATGTACGGAGACACAATCACGGGTTCCATGCAGCAGACCATTGACGAGACCAACCGCCGCCGCGAGAAGCAATTGCGCTACAACGAGGAGCACTGCATCACGCCCACTCAAGTGCGTAAGGACCGCACGATGGGCGACCTCGTCTCGGCCCATCAGGAGCTCAGCGCCGAGCGCGACCGCCGTGCTTATGTCGAGCCCGAGCGACCCGTGGAGGTCAATGTGCGTCTGCGTCCAGCTGAGGGTGAGTCAGTCGCTGCCGAGCCAGGGGCTGAGTACCTAACTCGTGAGCAGATGCGCAAACTCGTCGATCGCCTGCGCCGGCAGATGCAAGAGGCCGCCAAGAAACTCGACTTCATTACCGCCGCCCAGCTGCGCGACCAGATGCTTTCCCTCATGGCTCAACTCGATGAGGCTGAGGCTTGACCAGCCTGCTTACCCAGGCACGCGATCTTTCATTTATTGGTGTATTTTTCTTGATTTTTTTATCTCTATTCATTCATATATTATTAATCCGCTAAACAAACAAAAGTAATGAAAAGAAGCCAAACCCTTCTTGCAGCCGCGTTTTTAGTGTGCATGGCTGCCAACGCCCAACTCAACGTCCAGTTACATTACGACCTGGGTCACGACCTCTACGGCAAGGAACTCTCCAATCGCCCGCGCGTGACAGCGACCGTTGAGAACTTCACCCCCGACCGATGGGGTAGCACCTTTTTCTTCATCGATGCCGATTTAGGCAACAACGTCGTCAAGAGTGCCTATGGCGAGTTCTCGCGCGAGTTACGCTTCTGGAAGGCTCCCTTCGCCGCGCACCTCGAGATCAACGGAGGTCTCAACGGCGCCTCCGGCAGTTTCGACAATGCCTATCTTGTCGGACCCGCGTGGAACTGGGCTTCGAAGGACTTCAGCCGCACCTTCTCCGTGCAACTGATGTACAAGTACCTCGCCCATCGTCACCGCCATGGCGGTACTTCCCATAGCGTGCAGCTCACTGAGGTCTGGGGCTTGCAGTTCGCGCAAGGCCTCCTTTCCTTCTCCGGCTACTGCGACCTCTGGTATGACCGCGGTGTCAGCGGCAACTGGGTTCTTATGAGCGAACCCCAGTTCTGGGTCAACCTCTGGCACTTGCCCCGCATCGCCGACGATGTGCATTGGAGCGTAGGCACCGAGTTGGAGATTTCCAACAACCTCGTCTGGCCTTCCAATGGCATTAACAACCGTTTCTACGCCATCCCCACGCTGGCCATGAAGTGGACGTTCTGATGCTCCAACATTCCTTTTTACTGTCAAAAGCACATTTTTTCGCGCTTTCATGCGTTGAAATTGCAAAATAGTTGCTACTTTTGCATCAAATTTGCGCAGGCAGCCCCCTCTGCCCCCTTCGGCGAGCTGCTGCCTGTGCACTTTAACGTCATGAGAGTAACCGCTTTGCAACGCGACATCGTCTGGGCTTCGCCGCAGCTCAACCTGCAGCGAGCAGAGGCCGTGTTGGCCCATTTGCCTGCCACAGACCTAGTCGTCCTGCCCGAGATGTTTGCTACCGGTTTCGGCGCTGCTCCCGAAGAGGTGGCCATGGATGCCGATGGTGGCATGGTCCTGCAGTGGATGCGTCGCATGGCACGTCAGTACGATTGTGCCGTGGCGGGCAGTGTCGCCGTCGAGCGCCGCAACCGCTTCTACTTCGTCATGCCCGATGGCACCGAGCGCCACTACGACAAGCACCACCTTTTTCTCTATGGAGGTGAGCGTGGTTTCGAGGCCGGCCATGAGCGCGTTGTCGTCGAGTGGCGAGGTGTGCGGTTCCTCCTCATGGTGTGCTACGACCTCCGTTTCCCCCTCTGGAACCGTTGTTTTGAGGACTATGACGTAGCGCTCTACGTGGCCAGCTGGCCCACGGCGCGCATCACACAGTGGGCTACGCTCCTCCGTGCGCGAGCTATCGAGAACCAATGCTATGTCGTAGGCGTCAACCGCGTCGGCACCGATCCCGTCTGCGACTACCCTGGCCAGTCGGCCATCATCCATCCCTTCGGCCATGATATCGTCGCCTGCCCGATAGCCAAAGAGGACGTTATCACGGCCGATCTCGACATGGAAGCCCTCCGCCATTTCCGCGACCGCTTTCCCGTTCTCCGCGAACGCGATATGAAGTGAAAAGTGGAAGAGTGAAAATTGAATATATAAGTTATTGAAATTTCGGGTGTATGCTACTTCAAAGTGAGCCAAAGCCTAGCATGTCTACTCCTATCAGATGCCTACGGCGTTGCATTTGGAATTTGATTAAATAGTATAAAGTAAATCCGTAAATAGTAAATATAAATAACGATGAAACAACTCCTTCTTGGCGACGAAGCCATAGCCTTAGGCGCCATCCACGCAGGTCTCTCGGGAGTCTATGCCTACCCCGGCACGCCGTCCACAGAGATCACCGAGTTCATTCAGGGCAACACCCTGGCCCGCGAGCGCGGCCTCCACTCGCGCTGGTGCACCAACGAGAAGACGGCTATGGAGGCCGCCCTCGGCATGTCGTTCATGGGCAAGCGAGCCCTCGTCTGCATGAAGCATGTCGGCCTCAACGTCTGCGCCGACCCCTTTGTCAATAGCGCTATGACAGGCGTGGGCGGAGGCCTCGTCGTCCTCGTCGCCGACGACCCCTCCATGCATTCCAGTCAGGACGAACAGGATTCTCGCCACTATGGCCGCTTCGCCATGATTCCAACATTCGAGCCTTCGTCGCAGCAGGAAGCCTACGACATGATGGCCGTAGCCTTCGACTACAGCGAGCGCATGTGCCTGCCTGTGCTCATGCGTGTGACCACCCGCATGGCCCACTCCCGTGCCGTCGTCGAGGTAGCCGCTGAGGCACGCCCCGAGAACGCGATCAACTATGACGCACAGGCGGCCAACTGGGTTCTCCTGCCCGCCAACGCCCGCCGTCGCAACGAACACGTTTGTGCTCAGCAGGCACTGCTCGAGGCCGATGCCGAAAGTTCCTCCTATAATGTCTTTGCCAATGCACCCGACCATTCCCTCGGCATCATCGCCAGCGGCATAGCCTACAACTACGTCTGCGAATCCTTCCCCGACGGTTGCCCCTATCCGCTTCTCAAGATCTCGCAGTACCCCCTGCCCAAGACGTTGGTGCGCCAGCTTTTGGACACCTGCCAGCGCATCCTCGTCGTCGAGGAGGGTCAACCCTTCATCGAGGAGCAGGTGCGCGGCGTCACCGACAGCCGCCACATCCTTGGCCGCCTCACCGGACAGCTCCCTCGCACCGGCGAACTCACACCCGACAGCGTGGCCAAGGCGCTCGCCCAATGGACATCAGACCATGGACAATGCGCCGACGCCAAGGACAGCATAGTCCATAGCTCATTATCTATTGAAGATGCTTCCCTCGTCGTTCCCCGTCCACCCGCCCTCTGCCAGGGCTGCGGCCACCGTGACGTCTACACCGCCCTCAACCAGGTTCTTCAGGAGTTCGACCATGCCCGTGTCTTCGGCGATATCGGCTGCTACACCCTTGGCTTCCTGCCCCCCTATCGCGCCATCCATTCGTGCGTCGACATGGGCGCCAGCATCACCATGGCCAAGGGCGCTGCCGATGCCGGTCAGTGGCCTGCCGTAGCCATCATCGGCGATAGCACCTTCACCCATTCCGGCATGACGGGACTCCTCGATGCCGTCAATGAGAATGCTGACATTACCGTCATCATCTCCGACAACCTCACTACCGCCATGACGGGCGGTCAGGACTCCGCCGGTACCAACAAGTTCGAAGCCATCTGCCGCGGCCTTGGCGTGTCCGACGACCATCTCCACGTCGTTGTGCCCCTGCCTAAGAATATGCCCGAGATTACCCGCATCATACGCGAAGAAATCAACTACCACGGCGTCTCTGTCATCATCCCCCGTCGCGAGTGCATTCAGACCTTCAAGCGCCACGCCAAGGAGAAGAAGAATGCCAAATAGTAAAAGACCAAATGGTAAATAGTAAATGGTAAACGAATAATGAAAGTTGATATCATACTCTGCGGCGTGGGAGGACAAGGCATCCTTTCCATCGCCACTATCATCGGCGAGGCAGCCATGAACGAAGACCTCTATATCAAGCAGGCCGAGGTGCACGGCATGAGCCAGCGCGGAGGCGATGTTCAGTCCAATCTGCGCATCTCCAGCAGTCCTATCTCCAGCGACCTCATCCCTCGTGGCTCTGCCGATGTCATCATCTCCATGGAGCCTATGGAAGCCCTGCGCTATGTCTCCTATCTCGCCCCCGATGGCTGGATTATCACCTCCAGCGTTCCCTTCGTCAATATTCCCAACTACCCCGATGCCGACAAACTCAGAGAGGCCCTTGCCGCCTTGCCTCATGTCGTCAGCCTCGATATCGAGCAGTTGGCCAAGGATGCCTCCATCCCCCGCTCCGCCAACATGATCCTCCTCGGCGCTGCGCAGCGAGCCCTTGGCATTGACTTCGACAAACTTTGTGATGCCGTCCGCCGCGTCTTCGCACGTAAAGGCGATGCCGTCGTCGAGGCCAACCTGCGTGCCCTCGCCATAGGTCGCGAGGCCCGCTGAGCCTCCCGGTCTCTATCGCTGGCTTCATTCCCAGAGGTCAGCCGCCGTCCCCTATGCCCCTGTCGCCTTTCCTCATGGCTGCAGGGGCTTCTTTGTAACGAATCCTTGTGTTTCTTGCATGTTTTTTGCTCACCTTTTGCCAATGATCGCCTGCAATCCTTTATCCTCTACCTTATACAGTGCCACTTCCATTCATTGCATCTTTCCCCTTCCTATACGCATAGCCCTTGTATATACGCGTGAGTCTTTACGTACTATACGCGAAGCCCTTCACGTATATACGTGTGAGTCGATGTGAATATACGTGTGAGTCGATGCGAATATACGCGTTTAGCGAGTCGTATATATTCGGTCATCGTTACGATGGCCGACTTTTCGCATTTATTTGGGTTGTAGGTGTATTTTCTTTGCAATTTGTTCGGCTGTCTGCCATAAAAAGTGTAACTTTGCAGCCGATTTGATTAAAACAATAATAAAATGAAAGATAAGATAGCAACGCCTATTGCACGCGAGGTGGTCGATGGACTCATCGCGCAGTTGGGCATTCAGGACTTCGCCAAGGCCACTATTCGTGAGGTGAAGCAGGTGGCCGCTATGGCTGAAAAGCAGAGCGGCAAAGAGTTCATCAAGATGGAGATGGGCATCCCAGGTTTGCCTGCCGCACGTGTGGGCGTAGAGGCGCAGGTGAAAGCTCTGCAAGCTGGCATCGCCCATTCTTATCCCGACATACAAGGTCTGCCTGAGTTGAAACGCGAGGCTTCGCGGTTCGTGAAGGCGTTCATCGGCGTGGACATCGCGGCCGAAGGGTGTGTGCCTGTCAGCGGGAGCATGCAGGGCACCTTCGCCTCTTTCTTGACCTGCTCGCAGGCCGACAAACGGAAGGATACGGTGCTGTTCATTGACCCTGGTTTCCCTGTGCAGAAGATGCAACTGCAAGTGCAAGGCGTGCGTTACGAGACGTTCGATGTCTACGACTATCGTGGTTCCCGACTGCGCGCTAAGCTGGAGAGCTACTTGGAACAGGGATGTATCTGTGCCATCGTCTACAGCAACCCCAACAACCCAGCTTGGATCTGCCTGACGGAAGAGGAATTGCAGGTGATAGGCGAGTTGGCTACGCAGTACGACGCCATCGTCATGGAGGATTTGGCTTACTTCGCTATGGACTTCCGCGAGGACTTGAGTGTGCCCTTCGAACCTCCCTATCAGCCCACCGTGGCCCGCTACACGGACAACTACATGCTGCTCATCAGCGGCTCGAAGGCGTTCTCTTATGCCGGCGAGCGCATCGGAGTGGTCTGCATCAGCGACAGCTTGTTCCATCGCCACTTTGACGATCTCGGTGCGCGCTACGAGGGTCTGCCCTTCGGCCTAGTCTTTTCGACTCGTATGTTGTATGCCCTCTCTTCAGGCACTAGCCACTCGGCACAGTATGCACTGGCAGCGATGTTCCGTGCAGCCTCCGACGGCGAGTACCGCTTCCGTGATGAGGTGAAGGTGTACGGCGAGCGTGCCCACAAGCTGAAGGAAATCTTCCTGCGCCACGGGTTCCATATCGTCTATGACCGCGACTTGGACCGCCCTGTTGCCGATGGATTCTACTTTACCATTGGCTATCAGGGGATGACCAGCGGCGAACTCGCGCGCGAACTGATGTATTATGGCGTCTCGGCCATTTGCCTCATCACGACGGGCTCCCATCAGGAGGGCCTCCGCGTATGCACCTCGTTCATCGAGGACCATCAGTACGACGAACTCGATCGACGCATGGCCATCTTCGAGGAGAATAACGCCGAGTAATTTACGATTTACCATTTACTATTTACGAGTTACTACTTGGGCATTTACGATGGCAATAATATATCCATTGACCCTCAAACCCGTAAGGGCATCGGAACGACCTCAATCCCTCGATAGCGCTCGGCGATTCTGTCGCCGAGTAAAGCTAATTCAACTGCTATATATGATTCCCTTTGCGATTTGGAATTTATCCTATCACATTTCATATTTATTATCACCAACAACCCAAACCAAATGAAACGAAAAACGTTTTTCGCTAAGGCAACGCTGGCAGTGGCATTGGCCATCTTCAGCAGCACGGCGGCGATGGGACAACAACCAACAGCCGTACCTCAGAACACCACCGACTGGAAACAAGAACTGGCCAGTCGCATCCAACTCCATGGCTATGCTCAAGGCGGCTACACCCTCAGCCACCACGACGGGCAGACCACCAACACGTTCGACATCAAACGTGTCCTCTTCTGGGCCAACGCCCGCATCACCGACCGTTGGTCGTTCCTCTTCATGCACGACTTCTCGAGTGTCGTACAGGAATTCTACACCGACTACCGACTGACCAAGAATAAGGCTCTGACCGTCCGCCTGGGTCAGTTCAAGAACGGGTTGTCACTCGAGAACCCCCTCTCCCCAACATCCATGGAGGCCATCGACGTCTACTCCGAGGCCGTTACGTTCCTGACGGGCTGCGGCAGCGACCCGCTGCTGGGCGTGCAGTATGGCCGTGACCTAGGTCTCTCGCTCTTCGGTCAGACCGACGACGGACGTCTACACTATGAGCTTCAGGTGATGAACGGACAGGGCATCAACCGCAAGGACGGTAACAATACGAAGGACTTTATCGGCCGCTTGGAGTTCAGCCCTGCCAAGGGACTGAACCTCGTTGCTACGGGACAGATAGGGCGTGGACATGCCGTCGCGCCTTCGCTCTACAACCCAGACATCCAGGCCGGCGACAACTATAAGCGCAACCGTTGGACCGTGGGAGCCGACTACAAGTCGAAGGCTTTCAAAGTCCACGGCGAGTACCTCGAAGGCTATGACGGCAAGGCCGTTAGCCGTGGGGCCTACCTCACGGGTTCAGTACCTCTGGGCACACCCAAAGTGGAGTTCGTAGGCAGCTATGACTTCTTTAATTTCAATACAACGCTGGGATTGGACCAACACAAGGCTATCGCTGGCTTGCAGTACTGGTTCTACGGCAAGTGCCGTCTGCAGTTGCAGTACGTCTACAAGAGCGCTTATGTCGCTGGCGGGCAGTTCATCCACGGCGACCATCACGCCCTGATGTGTCAGATGCAGGTTAGGTTCAATTGAGGAACTCCCTCCCCATTCCCCTTTAGGGAGAGGACAATCACCTTCGAGTTAAGAAACAAACTATTCATCCCCAATTAATGTATCTCTCCACGTCGTCTCTCGAATATATTCCATTCTCCCCCTTCTTGAAGAATCAAGCGTTTCTTCAAGCTGAGCGGAACGGGAGCGGGGAGAGAATTCACTTATGTTTATCAAAGTTCTCCTGACCATCATCTTCCTGGTCGTGATGGTAGGCGTGGGAGTCTACTCCCGCAAGCAGGCCAGTTCGGTCGACGGCTTCGTGCTGGGCGGCCGCTCCGTAGGTCCGTGGTTGACGGCTTTTGCCTACGGCACTTCGTATTTCTCGGCAGTCGTCTTTGTCGGCTATGCCGGTCAGTTCGGTTGGAAATATGGCCTATCGGCCACATGGATTGGCGTGGGCAACGCCGTCATCGGTTCGCTGTTGGCTTGGCTCCTGTTGGGACGCCGCACAAAGTTGATGACGCAGCACATCGAGAGCCGCACAATGCCCGACTTCTTCGGCACGCGCTACGAGAGTCAGCAGTTGCGCGTCGTCGCTTCGGTCATCGCCTTCGTCTTCCTCATTCCTTATACCGCAGGCGTCTACAAGGGCATCTCGACGCTCTTTGAGATGGGTTTCGGTATTCCCTATGAGTACTGCGTCGTCGGTATGGCGGCTTTCACGGCGGTCTATGTCATCTTCGGCGGCTACAAGGCCACGGCGATGAACGATTTCATCCAGGGCGTCATCATGCTGTTCGGCATCATCACCGTTATCGCTGCCGTGCTGAATGCTCAGGGTGGCCTCACCGCAGCTGTGGACAAGCTGTCTCTACTGCCCTCCGATGCTGACCCCGCAGTCAACGGCGGCTTAGCGTCGTGGTTCGGCCCCGACCCGTGGGGGCTGTTGGGCGTGGTCATCCTGACCTCACTCGGGACCATGGGTTTGCCGCAGATGGTGGGTAAGTTCTATTCGATTACCGACGAGAAAGCCATTCGCCGCGGAACCATCATCAGCACCATCTTCGCCCTGATTGTGGCCGGAGGCTGTTACTTCCTCGGTGGCTTCGGACGCCTCTATGATCCCGTCATTGCGCCCAATGGCAAGATTGCTTTCGACTCTATCGTCCCGGCTATGCTAGTGACGCTGCCCGACGCGCTCATCGCCCTCGTCGTGCTGCTCGTCCTCTCAGCCTCGATGTCCACGCTGGCCTCACTCGTGCTGACCAGCTCCAGCACGATGACCCTCGACCTCATCTACCGCGACAAAAAAGCCTTGCCTGGCGAAGTAGAGGAGGGAAGCATCGACGACACCGTCTCTGAGAAAATCGAGCGGCGCAAGGTCGTCGTGATGCGCGTGCTGATTGTCTTCTTCATCGTCATCTCGCTGTTGATAGCCTTGAATCCACCCACGTTCATCGCCCAACTGATGGGCATCTCATGGGGCGCACTGGCTGGCGCTTTCTTGGCTCCGTTCATGCTTGGGCTCTATTGGCGTGGTGTAACGCCCGCATCCGTCTGGGCATGCTTCGTCTGGGGTGTGGGGCTGACGGTGGTCAACATGCTGGTGGGCAATCCCATCAATCCCATCAACTGCGGCGCTATAGCCATGGTGGGCGGTTTCCCCATCGTCTGGTTGACAAGTTTGATCACGCGCAAACTACCGAAGGCCGACATCGACCATATGTTTGCGTGCTATGAGAAATAAGTTGCGCTTCAGAGTTCGACGTCAATAACGACGGGCAGATGGTCGCTGATGCCGCCGTGGTACAAGGGTCCGCGGAAGGTGCGTCGGGGCATCTGCCCGCCGTAGCTTTGTTCCTCCTCGAGGAGCCAGGGCAGTCGTATGGGGCGAGCCACAGCGGAGGTCATGGACGGCGAGACCAGGATGTGGTCGAGCCACTGCCAAATGCCACGGAAGCAATAGGTCCCGGGCGACTTGGGATCATCGGTTAGGCGCAGGGGTGAGGAGCGGAACACACGGTCCTTGGCTGGAGCGTTGAAATCGCCCATGACGATGATGCGAGGGTCGACGCCCTGCGGAGACGTCTGGAGCAGGCTGTCGACAGCGCTCCAGAGTGTGGAGGCAGCCAACCGCCGGTTCAAGTCGCCTGCGTGACCTCCGACGCGACTGGGCAGATGGACGACGATGACGTGGAGCGTATCGATGCCCGTTGACATGGCCACCAACCCTTTAGCGTAGAGCAGGTCGCGGGTGGCGTTCAGCCCTTGCTCGCTGCTGGGAACACGGATGCTGTGATGGCTAATCAGTTGGAAACGAGCTGGCTGATAGAGGAGGGCTATGTCAATGCCGCGTTCGTCGAGGCTGTGAGTGATCACGTATTCGTAATGCAGATGTCGGAGGACGCTGCGACGGGTCAAAGCCGTCAGGACTGTGTCGTTTTCGACTTCACACAGGCCTACGAGGTCCGGGACACCATCGTCGTCGGATACCGCTGCGATGACGCGTGCCACGTCGGTCAGCTTTTGCCAATAGCGGTGGGAGGTCCAGCTGTGATCGCCTGTAGGCAGAAACTCTTCGTCGCGAAAGCCCTCGTCGTCGAGTGTGTCGAACAGATTTTCAACGTTCCAAGACATGACGCGCAACGGCCGTCGTGCGGGTTGAGTCTGGGCAGAACAGAACACCGCCAACAGGGCCAAGATGAGAGACGGAAGGACATTGAACTTAGGCATGACAGCGCAAATGTACACAAAAACTGCGGTTTGTGGTCTACAAGAAGCGCGAAATCATCACTTTTTTGCCTCTTTGTACTCTGTTTCCAAGCTTTTCTTTGTATATTTGCACACGAGAAAGCATATTTCAACACAAAATTTTCATGACCCGAAACACAATGAACAGATTAATGATTACGGCTGTAGGGGCGCTGATGAGCCTCGCAGTCTCAGCACAAGAAACCATCAAGTTGCCCGCACCCGACCGCAGTGCCACCAACATGAGCGTCATGACCGCGTTGGCTCAGCGTCAGTCGATACGTAGTTTCTCGACGCGCGAACTCAGCGACGAACAGTTATCGCTGTTGCTGTGGGCGGCCAATGGCGTCAATCGCAAGGATGGCAGGTTGACAGCCCCCACGGCTATGAATCGGCAGGACATCCAACTCTACGTTTGCCGCAAGGACGGAGCCTACAGCTATGATGCGGCCAGCCACTCCCTCACGCTCGTCAGCCGCGAGGACTTGCGCCCCGCCGTGGCGGGCGACCGACAGCCGTTCGTGCTGGATGCCCCCATCTGTTTGGTCATCGTCAGCGATCAGCGCAAGTTCGGTCAGCGGCCAGCACGAGACTTCAGCTGCATTGATGCAGGTTATGTCTCACAGAACATCTATCTCGCAACAACTGCTATGGGCTTAGGCACCGTAGCCCGTGCGATGATGGACCGCGAGCGAGTCATTAAAGGGCTAGGGTTGGTCGAAGAGCAGCTGCTGTTACTGAATCACCCTGTCGGTTACGTCAAGGAATGAGACGATGGACGAGCAGAAGCTGAAGGATTTTTTCGTTCATGACGAGTTTGCGCGGCAGAACGGCATTGCCATCATCGAGGTGCACGAAGGCTATGCTCGCACGCGGGTGACCCTTGGGCCTCGCCATCTGAATGCTGGCGGCGGTGTGCAGGGTGGTGTGCTATTCACGTTAGCTGACCTCGCGTTTGCCGTTGCGACGAACAGCCATGGCACGCTCACCGTCACTACCACGGCCAACATCACCTTCGTCCGCAGTGCCGGCGTGGGCGCTGTCGTCACGGCTGAGGCTCAGGAGGTCGTCGACCATCGGCGACTGCCTTTCTGCGAGGTTCGCATCACTGACGATGAGGGTCAGTTGCTGGCTGTCTTCACGGCCAGCGGCTATCGCAAGGAGGGGGTGACGCTGCCGTTCTGAGGTGGCGCGATGGCCCGTGGTGAAGAGGGGATGAGGTAGTGGCGATGGAATCGCCACGAAAAGAACGGGACGAACTCATGAGCGGGGGCACGTTTAGTATGGAACGAAGATAGGCGCACGGCTGTTCATGAGTGAGGAGCGTATAGAAGTGAACCTTCTTTACCTATATACGCAGAGGCCTTTACGAATATTCGTTGAGGCCTCTGCGTATATACGTGAAGACAGTAAGATGCGGTCCTTTTCCTAAGAGCGACTGTTCACAATGGCCATTGCCCGAGTGGAGGCGCGTTGGACCTTATTTCCTGACAACTTTGTGAGAGACGCCTTGTCGCACTTCAATCACGCAGCCGCGGTGGTTGCGATTGGCTTTTATCCCTCGTAGGTCGTAGGTCTGTGTGGGCAAGAGGGTAGGAGCGGAGGGCGCGGAGATGGCGTCTGTTGGATCGTAGAAGGGCTTGAGTGCCAGTCCGGGACGGCCTTGGGATGTGAAGGCGCCTTTGCCGTATGCGTTCCAACCGAGTTTGCTATAATACGATGGTTTCCACCAACCATAGACCTCGGGTTCCCAGTAGAAGATGCCTGCGCATGATGACAGCCCTTTCACTTTCTCGAACAGGTCGGTCATCACTTGTTGGGCAAGCGTTTCGTTGGTCGCGCTGTAGCCTGTCTCGACAATCATCACGGGCACGCCAAATGTGCTGCCCAACGACTGGATGTTGGCCGCCGTCTTGACATTCTCGTTCTGCCACCCGCTCTCGGGATAGTGGGAGAGCCCAATCATGTCAAACTTGCCGCCATATTGCTTGAACGACTTGAAGAACCAAGCGTTGTCGTCGGGGCCTTTGTCGATGTGAACAATGACCTTGGTCTCGGGTAGCACGCGCTTCACGGCTTCATAGCCTGCATTGCTCAGAGCAATGTAATTCGTCCAGGCGGCACTGCCCGACTTGTTCCAGTCGATCTTGCCTGAATCCCAGAGCATGCCCGAGCGCGTCTCGTTTCCCACTTGTACCCAAGCGGGCTCAATGCCTTCGGCTTTGAGGGCATTGAGGACGTCTGTCGTGTGGTCGGCCACCGCCTGTTTCAGTTGCTCAAGCGAATAAGCAGTCCACGTCGATGGTTTGTCCTGCCTTCCGGGGTCGGCGAAGAAATCACTATAGTGGAAATCAATCAACAACGCAAGCCCTTGAACATGAGCGCGGCGTGCTTTCGCGAGGACGTCGGCCTTGTCAGACCAAGCGCCATAGGCCGTCTGGGGATTAACCCACACCCGCAAGCGCACGGCATTCATTCCAATCTGCCGCATCAGAGTCATCAACTCGGTCTGCTGCCCATCGGCATTGTAGAATCGCTTGCCGTTGGCCTCCATTTCGGTGCACCAACTGACATCAGCCCCCCGCGCGAAGGCGGGCGACTGAGCACGAAGGAGAACGTAAGATGAGGCAAACAGCGCAAGGATAGCCCAGCGCTTGATCATGGCGTCATGCTCTTGAGGTTGTTCTGCTGAATGACCTGAGCCGCATGAGCATTATCATCGGTGCGGAAGATGAGAATACCCTTACCGCGGAGCAGGAAGGAGTACATGTAGGTGATGCTGATGCCCGCCTCGCTGAACATCTTGACGGCATCGGCAGCGCGGCCGGGTTGGTCGTCAAGCTCGATGGCAAAGACATCGCTGATGGCTACGGCTATGCCTGCTTTCTTCAGTTCCTCGCAAGCGCGTGTGGGCTCGCTGCAGATGATGCGATAGATGCCGTACTCAGCTGTGTCGGCAATGGTTGAGGCAATGATCTGGATGTTTGCTTGCTTCAGCACCTCGAGCACTTTAATGAGTGTGCCCGAACGGTTCTCAATGAAAATGGATAGTTGTGGGATAGTCATATTGCTGGAAGATTAAAGGATAATGTAAAAACTAATTTCGTACACCTACTTACTGATATACTTTTCGCTTGTCGACTACGCGTACAGCCTTGCCCTCGCTGACGGGGAGCGTACCCTTGGCCACAAGTTTCACGATAGGCGTGAGCAAAATCTCGTCCTTGAGACGACGACGTATGTCGCGTTCCAGGTTCTGCAACTGCTTGTAATCGTCGGTCGGCTGAGCGAGTTCCACTTCTACGGTCATGTTGTCGTTGTCCTCGTCGGTGGTGAGCGTGATGAGGTAGTTGTTGCCCAACTCGCTGAACTGCATGAGGATCTTCTCAATCTGAATGGGGAAGATGTTGACGCCGCGCAGTACCATCATGTCGTCGGAGCGTCCGCGCATGCGGTCGAGGCGGATGTGGTTGCGGCCACAGGGGCAGGTACGGCCCAGCACACGAGTGAGGTCGCGCGTGCGATAGCGCAGCAACGGCATAGCCTCTCGGCAGAGGGTGGTCAACACCAGTTCGCCTATCTCGCCGTCAGGCACAGGATCCAAAGTCTCGGGATTCACAATCTCAACGATGTAGTAGTCTTCCCAGAAGTGGAGGCCGTTCTGCTCAGGACATTCGAAACCTACGCCGGGACCGCACATCTCGCTCATGCCGAAGGAGTTGTAGGCTTTCACTCCCATCATGTCCTGAATGCGCTGTCGCTGCTCCTCGGAGTGGGGTTCCGCTCCGATGGCCAGTACCTTCAGTTTAGTGTCGCGGCGCGGGTCGACGCCCTGCTCTTTCATCACCTCGTAGAGGCGCGTGACGTAGCTGGGCACAGCATGGATGCAAGTAGTTCCGAAGTCCTTGATGAACTTGATTTGGCGCAGCGAGTTGCCCGCGGCAGCAGGCACCGTGAGCATGCCCAAGCGTTCGGCTCCATACTGGAACCCCAGTCCACCCGTGAACATGCCGTAGCCCGAAGAGTTCTGGAATACATCGTCGGGGCGGAGGCCGACCATCCACAGGTTGCGAGCGACCTGATTGGCCCACTCGTCCAGGTCCTTCTGTGTGTGCAGGATGACCGTAGGATTGCCCGTCGTGCCGCTGCTGGAGTGCAGGCGTACGCAGTCGCGCAAGGGCACGCAGGCCATGCCGAAGGGATAGGTGTCGCGCAAGTCTTGTTTGGTCGTGAAAGGCAGTTTGCGGACATCGGCCAACGTCTGGATGTCATCGGGCGTGATGCCGAGCTCATCGAATTTCTTGCGATAGAACTCGTTCTTCAGACACTGGCGAATGGTCGCTTGCAGACGTTCCAGCTGGAGCGCCTCGATTTGCTCGCGTGTCAGCGTTTCGTTCTTGGGATTGAAGTAAGGTGAATTGTTGTCAATCATATCTTAACTTTAAATGAATATATCCATGTTAATCATCGACTCTTGCCTGCTGAATTCTTCGTTAAGGCGGTGGCGATGATCGTCATCACTCTCTCCTTCAGCATCGAACTCTGGCCCAGTTTCTTTAAATGTTCTGTATCTAGACTTTCAAGTCTTGATTTGAACGCATGCTAAAACGTCATAGCTTACGTTTGTCTATTACGTGGGCGCTCTTGCCTTGGCTGCGTTCGATGGTATTGGGGGCCTTCAGCTGCACTTTGGCGGCGATGCTGAGAACGCTCTTCAGCTTCGATGCGAGTTTCTTCTCGAGGGCATCGATGGCGGCAGGCGTGTCGAAGATGCCGGTGAAGTATTCTTGGCGAATCTCTACCTGCACCTGCAGCGTGTCGAGGTTGTTCACGCGGTCGACAATCATCATATAACGCGGCGCAAACTCGGGCATCGACAGCACGACACTCTCCACCTGTGAGGGGAAGACGTTGATACCGCGGATGATGAGCATATCGTCTGAACGGCCTTCGATACGACTCATGCGAACGGCCGTGCGCCCACAGTCGCAGACACCGGGCATCAACGAGCAAAGGTCGCGCGTGCGATAACGCAGCACGGGCATGCCCTCCTTCGTCAACGTCGTGAAAACCAGTTCGCCCGTCTGCCCTGCGGGCAGGGGTTCTAGCGTCACGGGATTAATGATCTCGGGATAGAAATGGTCTTCGCAGATGTGCGAGCCGTGCTGCATCTGGCATTCATAGCTGACGCTGGGACCCATCACTTCGGAGAGGCCATAGAGGTTAAAGCCTTTCAGCCCCAGGCGGTCTTGGATTTCCTGGCGCATCTGCTCGGTCCAAGGCTCAGCACCGAAAGCACCTACGCGCAGCTTGATATCCTCCTTGCGGATGCCCAGCTTGTCCATCGTCTCGGCCAGATAGAGAGCATACGACGGTGTACAGGCGATGCCTGTGATGCCGAGGTCGCGGATCAGTTTCAGATGCTTCTCGGTATTGCCCGTGCCAGCAGGGATTACGCTGGCGCCGATATGTTCTACGCCATAGTGGGCACCGAGTCCGCCTGTGAATAAACCATAGCCGTAGGAGACAGAGAAGATGTCATTGCGCGTCACACCATAGGACGTCAGGCACCGAGCCATACACTCGCTCCAGACGCCGATGTCCTTGCGGGTATAGCCCACGATGGTGGGGTTGCCAGTCGTGCCGCTGCTGGCATGCACACGGATGATCTCGCTCTGCGGAGCTGCCTGCAGCCCGAAGGGATAATTGTCGCGAAGGTCCTTCTTCGTCGTGAAGGGTAACTTGCGGATATCCTCGATGGTTTGAATGTCATCTGGCCGTATGTCCATCTCCTGCAACTTGTTGCGGTAGAATGGGACGTTGTGGTAGACGTATTCTACAATCTTGTGAAGGCGTTTGCCTTGGAGCGCGCTCATCTCGTCGCGGCTCATACATTCCTTGTTCGGATTCCAGATCATGTTGTTTTTTGTGTCGTTAAGTGGTGAATCCTCTGCAAAGGTACGACTTATTCTGCTTTTTTGAGCAAAAAGTAAGAAAAAGATTCACGAAAGCCGCAAAAAAGCATTAAATTTGCCCCCGAGTTAAGCAAAATAACAATTTCAAGCCGTGATTAATCAACAATTACTACAGCCCGAGAGCATCGCTGTCATCGGTGGCTCCAACAATACGCATAAGCCCGGCGGCGCCGTCGTTCGCAACCTCATCAGTGGCGGCTACGCTGGTACGCTGCGCATCGTCAATCCCAAGGAGGATGAGGTGCAGGGCATTAAGGTCTTTCACGATGTGAAGGAACTGCCGCCCACCGACTTGGCCATTCTGGTCGTGGCAGCCAAATACTGTCCCGACTATGTCGAATACCTCGCCGCCGAGAAGCACGTACGCGCGTTCATTATTATCTCGGCAGGATTCAGCGAGGAGACGGCCGAGGGTGCTGCGTTGGAACAGCGCATCCTCGACAGCTGCGACCGCTATGGTTGTGCTCTCATCGGCCCTAACTGCATCGGATTGCTCACACGCTGGCATCACTCGGTATTCACTAAACCCATTCCTCGTCTCACGCCCAAGGGTGTGGACTTCATCTCCGGCTCGGGGGCGACTGCGGTATACGTGCTCGAGAGCGCAGTGACCAAGGGACTGCCATTCAACTCTGTCTGGTCGGTGGGCAATGGACGTCAGATAGGAATAGAGAGTGTGCTCGAGTACATGGACGAGCATTTCGACGCAGAGCGCGATTCGTTGGTCAAACTGCTTTATATCGAGAGCATTGCCGACCCCGATAAACTCCTCTTCCACGCCACTTCGCTCATCCGCAAGGGTTGCCGGATAGCTGCCATCAAAGCAGGCTCGTCGGAGAGTGGAAGCCGAGCAGCCTCGAGCCACACGGGAGCCATCGCTTCGAGCGACTCCGCTGTCGAGGCGCTCTTCCGCAAAGCAGGCATCGTCCGTTGTTTCTCGCGCGAGGAACTGACCACCGTAGGTTGTATCTTCACTTTGCCACGCTTTACCGGCAAGAACTTTGCCATTGTCACGCATGCAGGCGGACCGGGAGTGATGCTGACTGATGCTTTGTCAAAAGGCGGCATGAGCGTGCCGGCACTGACGGGACCTGTGGCTGACGAACTGAAAGCCAAACTCTTGCCAGGCTCATCAGTGGCTAATCCCATTGATATCCTAGCCACAGGTACGCCCGAACATCTCGGCATCGCCATCGACTACTGCGAGAAACATTTCAGTGACATCGATGCCATCATGGTCATCTTCGGCACACCGGGACTAGTACAACTCTACGAAGCTTACGACGTCCTGCACAAGAAGATACAGGAGTGCAGCAAGCCGATTTTCCCCATCCTCCCGAGCGTGAACACGGCAGGTCCTGAGGTCCATGAGTTCTTGAAGAAAGGGCACGTCAACTTCTCCGACGAAGTCACCTTGGCCACCGCTCTGACACAGGTTATGAAGACGCCTGAACCTGCCGACCAGAACGTCGTCGTGAATGGCGTCGATGTGCCTCGCATCCGTCGCATCATCGATGGCATCCAGGGCGACGGCTATATCTCGCCTGCGTTAGTCCACGAACTGCTTGCGAGCGCAGGCATACCGACAGTACCTGAGTTCGTCAGTGCCGAAAAGGCTGATTTGCTGACATTCGCCGAGAAATGCCATTACCCCGTTGTGGCCAAAGTCGTGGGCCCTGTCCACAAGAGTGATGTCGGAGGCGTTACGCTCAACATTCGCAGTAAGGAGGTCCTCAGCGCAGAATTCGATCGTATGATGAACATCGAAGGCGCCACGGCAGTCATGGTTCAGAAGATGCTGAAGGGTACCGAGTTGTTCATCGGTGCTAAATACGAGACGCATTTCGGTCATGTCGTCCTCTGTGGCCTCGGCGGCATCTTCGTCGAGGTGCTCAAGGATGTCTCAAGCGGTCTGGCACCGCTTTCCTACGAGGAGGCCTATTCGATGATTCACTCTTTGCGAGGATACAAGATCCTGAAAGGCACGCGAGGGCAGGAGGGTATCAACGAACGCAAGTTTGCCGAAATTATCGTGCGACTGAGCACCCTCCTTCGTTTCGCCACCGAGATCAAGGAGATGGACATCAACCCCTTGCTCGCTGATGCTGCTGACATCATTGCTGTCGATGCCCGCATCTTAGTGGAGAAGTGAAGGCAAGATACGAGGTTTATAGACGAACACTTCGCGTTCATAGACATGTTCACTAGAGTGCGCGAACAAAAGAAGAGGAGGACAGCTCGTTGGCTGTCCTCCTTTCTCTCTTTAAGTTGTTCGTTCAGAATTGGTTGAGGCGGCTGGTATCGATGTTTGTTGCTACACCGCCGCGTTCTATCTCTACTTTGTCGGCAGTGCCGCTCAGGTTGATCTTCGAGGCTCCATCGCAGTTAGACTGAACACTCGCGCAGTCGAGGCGTGCATCAAGCTTAGAGGCTCCTGTGCACCACGTGCGTAGGGCACTGCCCTTGAATTCGACCTCACCTTTGCTGGCACCGGAGAAGCCTACTTGCAACAGCTTGCAACCCTTGGCGTTGAGCGTGAGTTGGGAAGCGCCATTGACATTGAAAGTGGCCTTGTCTGTAACCACAAAGGAAGGATGTGTAGCCTTGCTGGCGCCTGATAGATTGGTGATGGCCTTTTCGTCGGCATTTAGTTTCTGGATGTCAACCTTGCTGGAACCGCTCACGCTGGCCTCATATTCCTTGCATGCGACACTGCCCACATGCACTTCAGAACAGCCGCTGATGCTCATCTTCAGGCTTTGACTCTCGATGCTATTGGCTTTCAGCTTTGAGACTCCTTCAAGTCGTACATACAAGAAATCGGGCATCATTGCCGTCGTCTCGAAGGTTGAGACGCCGCTGAGCAGAATGTTCTCCAGGCATGGGGCTGTCAGCTGGAGGATAAAGTTGTGCTTGCCGTCGGGACGATCTTTCTGCTTGACGTTGTTGAATTTCTTGCTGCGCTTGGCGGTCACCTTGAGTTGGCCGCCTGTAGCCGTGACCTCCATCTCGTCAAGCAGCTCGGCACGCCCCGTCAGTTTGACACTGTAAGCATTACCTTGAGTATAGACCACCTTCACGACGTTGCTGACATCGAGAATAGTAAAGTCGCTGAGGTCATACGTGCGTGTCGTGAACACACTCCCTTTAGCAGCAGGCGCTGCCGTTGAACGGCTGAGCGTGCGCTGAGCCGGCGAGGGAGTCTTTGCCATGACACATGAAAGGCTGGCGATTGTCGCGATAGCTGCGACTAAGAGAACAAATTTCTTCATGTCTATGTTTGAGCTAAATTTTACTTGTTTTTCATTCTGATGACGATGGTCACTTTGCCGTCGCGAGCCTGCATGGGGTTCTGGCCGGTATACTGGAGCATGTAGATGCGGTTCCGCTGTTCGCCCTCTACGGCAAGAATCAAGGTGTGACGCTCACCGTCTTCCTCTTTATGCGTGAAGCGGCCTGTTGCGCGCTCCGCCTCAAAAGTCTCCTTGCACTTGCTGATGTCGATACCCTTCGTGAGTTCACGCACTTTCACTACGCGGGTGACTTCGCGAGTGTCTGGGTCGCGCTCGACGACACTTGTGTACCTGCTCCTACCGAGTGTGCTCTCGTTGTCGACAAAACGGTCGATGCGGTTCTGAGCCGTAGACGTCAGCGTCGCAAGCGCGAACGTCAGCAGTATCAGTAGTCTCTGTTTCATCACGATATCTGTTTTTACGTTACATTATGATCAATTGCTCTTCTATTCGTTCAGCATCCTTTCCAGCAAATTCTGCAGCTCCGTGTCGTCAGCAGCTTGCATGATCTCCTGTTCGGCCTCTTGTGCAACATCAGCCTTCGGGATGCCTGCCTCCGCGATGTCGGCCATCGCCAAAGCTTCGCGTATGTCAGCACGGATGGCATGCAGGTTGTCCTGGCGTTGACCTCCCACTTCGACGTAACTCCCTTCATAGCGGGCCAATTCCTGTTGCTCGGTCAGGCGGGGAAGTAGGATGAGGGCCGCAGCGACGACAACTGCGGCTGCGGCCATCGGCCACCTGCGGGCGATGAGCGAAGGCCTTTTCTTCTCACGTCTTGTCCTCGATGCCTCCGCTTGTTCGCGTACGGCAGCCATCAGGCGTTCCGACATTCCGTCGGGCTGCTTGATTCGGCTTTGCTCGCGTTGGAGGGCCATTCGCAGAGCCTTGTCGTGGGTGCTGTTATTGTCTGTCATTGCTTTCATTGGGCGTTTTTTTGATGAGAAGGGATAAACGTTTGCGGGCTCGGTAGAGGCGGGTTGTGACGTTGGTCACTGTCGTTCCCAGCACGTATGCAATCTCGCGAGTTGAGCGCTCTTCGAGATAGAACAGGGTGATGGCAGTCCGGTCGTCGGGTGCGAGGTGCGTCAGCGCTTCTTCCAGTTGTGCGATGCGCGATTCCGTGACTTCGTTGAGGGTGCGGTCAGCTTCCTCGTCCGTGATGCTTTCCGCCAGTCGCTCGTCTATCGGTAGGGCTACCGTTCGCTGTCGGCGCAGATGCATCAGCGCAGCATTGTAGGCGATGCGGTAAAGCCAGCTCCCGAAGTCGGCTTCTTCGCGATAGGTGCTGAGGCGCGTATAGGCTTGGACAAAAGTCTCTTGCACCAGGTCCTCGGCCTCGGCTTCGTTGCCCACGAGTCGCACCACAAGACCATAGACCTTGGCCTCATAGCGTTCCAGCAAGTGTGCGAAGGCATTTACGTCGCCGCCGACGACTTGCTGGATGACTCTTGCATCGTCTGTCTTTGCCATTCTATCCTTTAGATGCACGTCCTCGATTTTTGTCACACCTCAGAAGCAGAAAAAAGAGGCCGAAGCCCCTTTTTCCCTTATTTTGATATCCGTCCGATGTTGTCCTCGACGACCTCTTCCACGTCTTCGAGGCGTATCTTACCCTTTATCTGAACGATTTGGCAGTCTTCGCGGTCGGCTGAGGCAATCAGAATCTCACGCACGTAATCATCGTCGGCACGCATTAGAACGCGTGTCTGTTCGTCCTTCTCGTTGGTCTGTACGAAGGGCTCATAGCCGTTGTTGTCGGCATTGGCAATGCGCTTGAGGAAGCGGTTGCGAACCGACTGCGAACAGTCCGAGAGGTCGAGGATGCGTACAGAACTGATGCTCCGTGCCAGCTTTCCGCCATCGCTCTTCGGGATAGCGGCTGTCCCTATCTTGAGCAACATCTTGGGGATGCTGAAATATTCAGCTCCGCGCTCGTCGCGGAATTCGCTCATGATGTCGCTGTAGGTCTTGCTGCTGCGACAGCCCGTGAGGATGGCAGCGAATGTGATGATTAAGAGGCTGGTTTTCTTCATCTTTGTCAGTACTTAGTTTTATGTTCTTTACTTATTATCGCTAATTCGTGATGCTCTGGATGTCTTCCACGCTTATCGTACCTGTAATGACGATGACGCTCAGGTCGCTCTCGTCGCCTGCGAAGACGACAAACGAGTTGCGCCCTTTCGAGAGTTCGCGCAAGTAGATGGTTGCGCTGTCCTTGCCGCTCTCCTTGACCTCCATCAGAGCCTCATAATTGTCGCGCTTGAAGATGTCCTGGCAGCCTTTGCGCAGGCGGGCTGACGCTTTCGTGTTCTCCGACGTCAGGATCTGTACGCTCTCCAGTTTCTGGCTGAGTTTCTTCAGGTCCATATTTCCTGCGTCCAGCTTGGGCAGCAGGCGGATCATGGTCTTCGAGACGTAGATGCTCGTGATGCCATCTACATTGCCGAAGTGGTCGATGAATTCCTTCTGGGCGAAGGTTGTGGCCGTGCTGACGAGCAGAGCCAACGCAAGAATCATTCTTTTCATATTCTTAAATGGTTTTATTATCAATTGATTGAATTATCTAATGTTATTATTGAGCCCTTAAAGGCTTCATTTCTCGTCAATCTCTTCATTTTTATTTATTCATTTCTCATCTCTTCTCTTATCTCTTCTCTTATCTCTTCTCTCATCTCTTCTCTCATCTCTTCTCTCATCTCTGCAGCCCCCTGATGCGTTCTGTGAAGACAGCAGTTTCCTGCTCAGCTTTCTCCATGCCTTTGACGCCTTTATTCAACGTCGTAGCCAGTAGGTTCAGCGCCCGTTCCGTCTGTATGCGCGCTTCCTCGGGATCATTCACCTCGATTACACGTCCTCCACCTCTTGGCGTCAGCGCCACAAAGGCTAAGCCTGCCATCACCGCAGCCACAGCTAACCCTGCTGCCCAACGGCCTCGCATGGATTTCCTTGTAGCCCAACGGCCTCCCTTCGATAGCGTGCGGCGATTTTGTCGCCGCATCCTCTCCTGCTGTCTCAATCTCTCCGTTTCCTCCTCCGCTTCCAGCCGGTCGACCAGCGCGCTCAGCCGCTGTTCCAGTCCTTCGGGCACCTGTATCTCCTGCCGTTCTGCCGTCTCGGGCATCACGGTCCTGCCTGGCGTGTCATGAATCTCTTTCATCGTCGTAACAATTGTTGAAGTTTATGTTTTCCGCGGCTCAGCAGCACACGCACGTTCACGGCGCTGAAGCCCGTCTCTTGTTCTATCTCTTGGGGCGAGCGACCTTCGACGACGCTCATCTCCGTCACGCGGCGCTGGTGCTCGGGTAGTGCGCTGATGGCCTCTTCCACCTCGGCTACGGCCTCTGCCGTCTCCAGGGCGGTCGATGCCTCGTGCTCGTCGGCCATCGTCACCTCTTCAGCCCTGCGCTCGCTTTCGTTCAGACGTCCGCGTCGGAGCGTGTCGATGCACAGGTTGCGGGTGAGCGTTGTGCAGTACGAGGGCAGACCTTCCTCGACGTCCAATCGGTCGCGCATCTGCCACAGGCGGATGAACGCCTCCTGAACGGCATCCTCGGCGTCCTGAGGATTGCCGAGCAAGGCGTAGGCTGTGCGATACATCTGTCCGCTCAGCGGCAGGAAGATTTCTTTGAACGTCGTTGCTGTCATTGCTTCTGAGACCGTCGTCGGTGGCCCTTCTATCTATAGGAACGCAAAAAAAGACCAAATTGTTACGTCTTGACATCAAAAAAATGCGAAAAAATGTGTGCGCTGCCAATTTTTTCATATCTTTGCGCCATCAAACTCACCTTTTTTATTCACCTTTTAACACCTAAACATCATGCTTTACGGACTTATCGTGGGCCTCGTCGCTGGCCTCATTGCTGGTTGGATCATGAAAGGCAGCGGCTATGGCATCATCTGGGACATCGTCATCGGCATCATCGGTGGCGTCTTCGGTGGCTGGCTCTTCGAGCAGCTAAATATTTCTTGGGGCGGCACCGCAGGTGCGATTGGTACAGCTGTCGTTGGTGCGGTCGTACTCATCTGGCTCTTCCGTCTCATCACGGGCAAGAAGTAAGCCCTCCGTATTCCTTCGTCCCCTCAGCCTTCTGTCTTAATCTGACAGTTACGCCCTCGAGGCTGTGTCTCCTCTCAGCAGGCACAGCCATGAGTTGTTATACCTGAGTTCATTCAGTTTTGAGTCCTCATTAACACCACTTCCTTCGATGAAGAATCCACCTATGCAGCAGAGCGAATTCCAATTGTTGATTGAGCGTTATGCCGATGTCCTGAGCCGCATCCGCGCTGCAGCTCATGACCTTCATGCCAGCGTCAATCAGACCTATGGTAACGATCATCCTTATGGCTACCACCTCGATATGGTCGTCGACGCCGTCCGCACGTATGGTCACTACGTCTGTGCCTCTGCCGACGATGTCCTACCGCTCTTCTTCGGCGCCTATTTCCACGATAGCATCGAGGATGCACGCCTGACCTACAACGACGTTACAGCCACCGCCCGCCATTTTATGAGCGATGCTCAGGCGTTCGTGGCGGCCGAGATTGTCTATGCGCTGACCAACGACAAAGGTCGCACACGCGCTGAACGTGCTGGCGAACGCTATTATCAAGGTATACGTGTGACGCCCTATGCTCCTTTCGTCAAAATGGCCGACCGGCTTGCCAACATCACTTATTCCTGCAAGCATACCGACACCGACAACAGCCACATGCGAGAGGTCTATCGCCGCGAACTGCCTCATTTCCTTGCTTCTGTAGCCCCTTCCGAAACCGACGACGGGCGTTTCTCTCTACCTGCACCGATGGTGGAGGCCGTCCACGCTTTACTCACCGACTAACCCATAGCGTTCGAACATACGCTTGTAGGCCTCTGCCTTCTTCGTCAATGTCATCGGATAGGCGCGCGATGAGCTGGGCAGACGGTACAGTTCTATGCCCTCGATAGGCGAGGGGAGAGCCGATTCCACCTTCGGCAGCATCGTCTTACCCCGTTCATCGGTCATCCCAAAAGCCATAGCGATGGTCTCCGTCGCTTTCTCGCCTGTCGTCACAATAGCCTTCAACTGAGGCAAGCGAGCTACCATCGCACGGATGTCCGTAGGCACGACCACCTCTAAGAACTTATCGGACGCATTGTCGGCCAATCGCCTCACAGCCAGAGCCGTATCAAAGAATCCAATGCCATGTCTTTTGAGGTGCTCAACAATCGCACTTAGACGAAAAGTCTTCCGCTCTGCGTCCACAAAATATTGAGCATCGCCGTAGAACGCCAACCCCTCAATCCTCCAATGGTCGTTCGTGAAGTTAGGGTAGAAGAAATCCATGCACCACCGCTTCCGCTGTGGCGGAAACGACCCTAAGAACAGCACTCTCGTCTCCCTCGTTAAAAATGGTATCAACGGATGCCATTCAACATCAGTTTCCGTTCCCGTTCCCGTTTTTGTTATCGTTCCCGTTATCGTTCCCTTTCCCGTTATCGTTCCCTTTCCCGTTATCGTTCCTGTTTCCGTTCCCGTTTTCGTTATCGTCTTCGTTTCCGTTCCCGTTCTCCTTCCCGTTCCCGTTCTCCTTCCCGTTCCCGTTTCCGTCCCCGTTATCGTTCCCGTTATCGTTTTTGTTAAAAACGTCTCCTCAGCCCAGCCCACCTCTTCGGTGGCCATGAGTGCTGCGTCAGCCATACGTATGTAGTCCTGTGTCGTCATCATTTCGCAGGCAAAGGTACGCATTATTTCTTTAAGAACGCTCTCCATGACCCGAAAATATTTTTTGCTTTCCCTCGCATCTTTTATCCCTCTCCTTTTATCCCTCTCTCTCCAATGATAGCGCCTCGCGATTTCGTCGCGAGGTCCTATCTCCTTTTGCGCCTTCTCTCTTGTTAAAGCGCAGGCATCCATTCGTTAGAGGCCTTACGCCCATTAGCATCGGCCTGCACGTCCGTTCGCTCAGCCCTTCACGTATATAGGCATCGGCCTTCACGACCATTCGCTCAGCCCTACACATATATACGCATCGGCCTGCACGTATATAGGCATCGCCTTGATCGACTATATGTGTACGTTATTCGGTCGCGACCGAACAATGTTGAGCCGATGTCGTTCTGGTAGGCAGGACTTTTCAACGAGGACGCTGAGCTCCGAACAACATAAGTGCGCATAAGATGAACGTTATTTCCGTCAACTTTTTCTGTACACGCCAATTAGCCTAGCTTCCACTTTTTGCCGAAAAACCCGCTTATTAAATTGAGTGATAAAGTGTTATGCGAGTGGAGGCTGTTCATTTCACTTCCACTTAGCCTCCACTCAGAGTGGAAGCAAAGTGGAGGCTATACGAACATCTTCCACTTTTGTAATCTCTACAATAACAGCCGTTTAGCCTTTAATTTCGCTCAAATAGTGGAAGCTAGGTCAAACTCCATAGATTTTTTTATCGATAGTCGCAGACAGCTGCAGACTGTTTTTTATAGAAGTAAAAAGTGAGACGTGAAAGGCGTTATCGTTAATGCTTTCGTTAGTAAATCACCGCGCAGCAGGTTAACGTTTTTGAAGTGGCTAGCGTCACTTCGCGCCGAGCGCCCGTTCCCTTATATTATTAAATGTACGCGCGCGAGTTAGTTGACATAAATCACCCTGTGGAAAAAATTTCGCAAAAAAGTTGTCGAAAGATTTGGCGGTTTGGAAAAGTCGCCGTACCTTTGCACCCGCAAACGAGAAAGGGACACCCCTGCGTCGCAGGGGGTATAAGTCACGCTCTCCGCTTTGCGCCCCTCTCCGAGGGGTAC
>JAEEGL012116989.1_pt1 | contig 34446 bp, 20 predicted proteins | sample 9134231 | NCBI WGS metagenome assembly JAEEGL01 (sample SAMN16246548, study PRJNA631951) | gut metagenome | biome: gut microbiome; feature: rumen; material: fiber-attached | host: Bos | place: Iran: Karaj | collected 2018-10
TCCGCTCTTGTAGCCTCCGGCATAGTCGAGTCCTGCAAACGTCAGGTCATTCGTCATGGAAATTGCCGTGCTTACGATTCCGCCGACAACAGGACTTGCCACTGCTGAGACCGCAGTGCCGATTACAGCCGAGGCCACGGCCGCGGCGGTAGTGGCAATTTCCTTTATCGTAGGAGGCTCAAATCCCAGCGGATTTGCCCCCGCGGTGCATATCTTCTGGTCCCAGGCAGGCTTTGCAAGCTCAGCAAATCCCTTCTGCTGCTCAAGGTCGTTCCACTCAAGGCAAAGTATCGTGAGCGCAAGCGCGCCCTCTCCCGGATCCTGGATGTTCGACGTCATGCCCTTGTTGAGGTTCGCGTTGCTCTTTATCGTTCCCCCGCGCCCAAGGTGCTTTCCGAAACGACCGCCATAGGTGAAGCCGATCTTGGTTTTGTCGCTTCCCTCCATGCCCTTTCCGAACACGTCCTCATACCAAAGACCAAGCTCGTCGTTCGACACCTGTACGGCCATGGCCAGTGCCTGTCCGGTCAATCGAGTCAATTCGCCCATGTCAAAGCTCAATGTCGGACCCGACGTATTGAAGTAAGCATACTGAGGCACGACCTGCATCTTGTAAATCGTCTGGCGTAGCGTAGAATCCACCACGGCACGGCGCACGATGAGGTTCCGGCTCCACATGTAGCCCTTTGATTCTGCCATGTCCCTTATCGTCTCGTCAACTGTCTCGTTGGCATCAGGAACTGACTTCTCGTAATTCTTCCTCATCTCATCAAGATTCTTCGCCGCTTCCTGGGCCGCAAGCTTAGACGCGGCTTCCTCCATGTCCTTCCTGGCCTCAGCCATGGCGTTCATCGCGGCGTAGAGCGAGGCACTCCTTGACTCAGCCTTTGACGCTGTCTTATTCACGATGCGGTTTGACTCGATCCTGTCGGTGAATGAAGAGAATTTCTCTGCGATGTGCGTGAGCGCTGTGTCCGCGAGCAGGCTGTCCACGATGCTTGTGCTGTCTAGGTGAGGCCTTTCAACCTTAGTGCGTGCGCTTCTTCTCGCCTTGAGCAGTGCCTTCTCAGCCTCTCCGTCAGACATGCCGCCTGCGACAGAGGTTTCCGCCATTGCATCCATGTAGAACCGGCTCACCCAGAGCTGCTTGTCCTCAAGGAAGCCCTCGTAGCTGCACTTCCACTCAAGGTCTTCCTTCTCATACCTCTTTATGAAATTGCGCCGCCATGAGTTTGCCTGCGCGTTAAGCCTTTCCTCGGCGCGGTCCCATTCCTTAATTCCAAGACTCACGGTGTCGTAAAGAGCCTTTAAGGTCCGATCGTTCTCGGCAACGGTCTTCTCAAGAGCTGCCATCACCTCAGTTTCATAGGCCTGGTATTTCATTGACTGAACGTTTCCAAGGCTTTCAAGGACAAAGTCATCGTAGAGAGTCATGTATTTTGAGTGATAGCTTTCTTCCTCACGGCTCAAATCAATGCGCGCGTCTTCATCGATGTACTTTGTGTAGAGTTTTGTGAGCGCGTCGTAGTATTTCTTCGAGCTGAAACTTTCCCTGCTGAACGCGTCTTCTGCAAGGGATGTAAGCTCTGCCTCTGTGTCTGACTGTCTTTCAAGAACCGTACCGAAAAGCTCATCGTATTCTTTTGAAGCCTTTGCACGTTCCGTCAGAGAAAGCGTCGTGTCGGATGCACGGAGCGCAAGCGCGCGGAGTCTTGCGGCAGTTTCCTTATCAATCTCAAGTGACTTTGTGACCGCGTCCTCATACTTTTCTATTTTTCCCTCTGTCAGGACTTCCCCGTCCTCACCGGTCTTTCCGTAGAGGATTTCCTTCTCGGATGCGGCTTTCTCATCAAGCGCAAGTTTTGCGGCCTCAAAGTTCGTCTGTGCGCTTTTTTCTATCGCGTCCGATGCCATGAAGATGTGCTTCCACTCGCTCTTTTCTGAAAGCAGGGCAGTGAGTGTCGTGATTTCGTCTTCCGTAAGCTTTGTTCCCTTACCCTCAAGCACGCGAAGTATATTTTCAGCCGCTTCCTGTGCGCTGAGTTTTTCTTCCGGCACGCTGTCGCTTCCGTAGCAGACGTTGTTGTATTCCTTGAGAGCTTCCTTTCTTTCAGCAGTGGCCTTTCTGTACCTCTCAGCCGCCAGATTCAGGGCGTTTGCGGCCTCATTTTTATCGTTGTTCGCATAACCCGCGGTCAAAACGGCGTACTTCCATACCTGCTCCGCCATCTTTTCCTTGCTGCTTTTGAACCACGGCTTTATCTTCGACAGTACTCCCTCAAAGAACGTCACTTCCTGCATCCTGTAGGCGAGCACAACGCATGCGTTTACCTTGAGTATGTTCATCTCATATTTCTTTCTTGCCAGGTCTGCAATCGCATTGTTTCCGTTTCGGGCAATAAGGTAGAGCGCGAGATCCCTTTCTCCTCCGCTTCTCGCCATGACCGACGCGTACGCAGCCTGAAGTATTCCTACCCGTGCGGCCTTGTAGGTCGACTCGCTCAGGATTCCGGGACCGTCCGGCATTACTCCGTCACCCCATATTTCCTCATATGGATCGCGGAATGCTCCCGTGCCGAAGTCCATGTATGGATTGGCCTTTTTGGCCTCGGCCATCACGAAGTACGCTGCGAGTGCAAGCTGCTCCATGTAGCCGTTATCTTTCGAAAGCCTCATGATGAGTCCCTCGATTTCACGGGAAGCCTCACTTCTGTATGAGTCAGGGAGCGTCACGTGCTCTTCCATTACGCTCTTGTCGTTGAGGAACGCCCTCTGCTCGGCGCTGTTGTCCATGTTTATGTCTGTCATGACCCTAAAGTCATATGTTCCGTCTTCTTTTTTGATGACCTTGACGATTTTGTTCTCACCTGCAAACTCACTGTCCCTTACAAGATCATCCCGCGCGGCCTCCTCACTCTCTTCCGCCGCGTTGAGCCTTGAGTGAACCTCATCATAAATCTTTTTAAGCTCGTAGCTCATTATGAGGCCCGTGTAGTATTCCTTCTGCGCCTTTGCGAACGCTGAAAGCTCCTCACTTTCATAGGGAACCGCCTCGTCGTCGTATTCCGTCTCAAGGGCCTCAAGCACCTTCACTGATGCCTCAGCCCGCTTCAACGCGTACTCAGCACGGCTCAAGGCCTCCTTCGGCGTGACGTAGTCTTCGTCCGCGCTTGATCCGAGGTTTTTCGTATATGCTGAGTCCGCCCAGTCGTATATTGCCTGTGCCTTCCTTTTTTCAAGCCGCTTTTCATCAAGTGCCCTGTAGTTTTCGCTGAGTTCCTCCACAAACCTGGCATAGGTCTCATTTGCTTCTGCAAGCTGAGTGATTTTATCTGAGTACTCCTTCTGAACCTCAGCCAGCGCCTCTCCTGCATCCTTTATCTTTTCAAGCTGTGCCTTAAGGCTTTCCTCTGAGTTTGACCTCTTCGTCTCAAGCATCGTCGTGTAGGTACGGAGGGGCTCAAGAAGGGATGAAAGCTCGTTTTTTGCCCCTGTAAGCTCTGTGAGTTTTGCTCCGACAGTGATTTTGTCACGGCCTTCATATGCGCCCACAAGGTCAAACGCGTCGTCTGTGCTTTCCTGTGTGTTTCCGCTGCCGGCTGTTGAGTTTCCGGCTGCTGTCTGTTCCGTACTCTGAGGCTCTGTGCTTGCGTCGTCTGTGCTTGAGTCACCTGAATTATTTTCACCAGTGGAAGAATCACTCTCTGTTTTTTCGCGCTCAGGAATCAAAGACCAGTCGACTTCCCTCTCAGTGGTGAAGAACCTTGCATTCTCCCTGCACTCACTATCCTTAAGCCCAAGCATGGCTGCCTTAAATCCATCAAGGGTTTTCTTTGCCCTTGCCCTGTCATCTGAGTTTTCGTATGCTCCGCTTTGAGTAAAGTCAAGCTCAAGGAGCTTTCTTGCCCATCCGCACTCATCCTTCGCCTCTTCCTCAAGCACGAGCTGAAGGAAGCTTTTCTCGACTGAAAGCCTGTGCGCCTCACGCTTTTTTTCGTCTGTGATTTCTTCCTGTAAAAGCTTTAGGAGCTCAGAGCACAGTTCATCATGGCGCTCACTCACTTTCTTCGTGTCAGCTCCAAGCGTCAGGTACCTGAAAGCCTCGGTTTCAAGAAAACTTTCAATGTAGCCCTCAAGTGCCTCTCTCGCGCTCTGTGACAGCTTTTCCTCAAGGCCGTAAAGCCCTTCAATGTATGATATTACATTCTCATAGCCGTCTTTTTCAGCCCGCGAGCCTTCCTCTTTTTCAGCGATGAGTTTCCTTACTTCTTCTTTTGCCTCTTCATATCCCCTGATTATCTCTTTCGCGTTGATTTTGTCAGAGCTTTCCGCGGCGCCTATGACTTCATCATATTCTTTTTTCTCTTCCGCGCATTCTTCCTCGTAAAGCGCGCAGGCCTCAGCCGACTTTACTTTCTCCACGGCCTCCTCAAGCTTATCAAGGTACTTTTTTATCATAGAGTCGATGAGCCTTGCGTCAACATTGTCATTTACCGCGCTCATCGCCTCATATTCGCCTTTGAGCCTTGAAAGTTCCGCCTGACACGAACTCATTTTGTCACGCAGCACCGAGATTTCTTCCTGAATCCTTTTGATTTCACCCTCATAGGCGCTGATTTCCCCGGTCATTTCGATGTATTCTTCATGGGCTTTCTCATAGGCCTCTTTTGCCTCAGAAAGCCTCCTTTTTGTCTCTTCCCCGTCTTCCCGTGCAGCTCCCGCGCTCTCGGCGTACTCGCTCACCGCCTTCGCTTCCTCATAGTCATCGCGCGCCTTGTCAAGCATCTCCCGTGCCCTTATGACTTCAAGGTCCTTTTCGCTGTAGACGCCGTCCATTCTTCGCATCATCTCAGCATCGCTTATCTTTGATGACGTCACCTCGTCAATGGCCTTCTTCTGCTCAACCAAAAGCCCGTGCCACCTTAAAAGGTCCAAAAGGGCCCTCTTTGACTGGATGTCGCTCGAAAATGATGCCTTTCCTCCGAGTGCTGTCGTCTTCCTGATTTTTTCTATGTATGAGCAGAATGCGCTGAACGCCTCAGCCGCATCCTCTGCGTTTACTTCTCCCGTGATTGCTTCAACCTCTCTGTCTGTAAGCTCCCGGAGTTTCTCGTCAAAGTCCATGTCTGAAAGCCACTCGTACTGTGAGGTGAGGCTCGTGTATTCGGCCATGACTTTGCTGAACTTCTCTTCGTCAAACTCGTCCTCACCTTCCGATGAATATGACGTGCACTTAAGCCTTAGTGACTCTTCAAATGAAAGCGGAGGCTGTTCGCTTTCCTCTCCGTCGCCTGTCTGTCTTTGTGATTGTTCTGTGTATTTTTGTGTGAATTCGTTGAGTTTCCTTTCCGTGTCTGAAAGGGTCTCGTGGTAGATTTGTGAGAGCATTGCGCTCTCTTTTTCAAGGTAGTTCTTTATTGATTGTATTGTCTTTTTTAAATATTCTTCTGCTTTCTCTGCTTCAGGCTTTTCCACGCCTTTTATGAGTCTTTTCAGGTAGTCCGCGTCCTCAGTCTTCCAGTAGCTGTAGACCCCGTTGTATTTCTCGCCCCAGAGCCCTGCCCAGCTTAAGATGCCGCCCACGCTTGATGATGCCGCGGCGCGCAGCGTTGAGTATGCCTCGTCGAGTGTACGTGATGTTTCGTCCTGTATCCTTGAGCCCTGTTCGAGTGTGGCCGCATATTCATTGAGGACGCGCACAGCCTCTTCCTCAGCCTTGCTGTTCTTCTCCCTGATGAGCTGCGTGATTTCCTTTATCTGCCTCTCGCTCTCTTTTATCCATGAGGCCTTCTTCTCCACAAGCTCCCTGTACGCGCCTTCCCAGGCCTCCATTCCATCATGAAAAGCTTCTCCCGCGTCTTTCTCCCATTCTGCCCTGTCTGAAAGGAATTCCCTCTCGGCTTCCTCCCACGCTTCCATTCCGCTCCTGAATTTTTCCTCAAAGCACGAAAGGAGCTTCTCCGTGCCTGCCTCATCATCTTTATTGCCTTCTATGCTCTTTTTTAGTGATGAGAAGAGCACGTCCATCTCACGTGAGGTCCTGTCCTCTGTTTTCTCCGTTATTTCACGCGCGACAATCTCAGCGCTTTCCTTCAGCCGCTTTGCCTTGAGTGAGTTTCTGTCCGAGAAGAAGCGCACTAAAAGCCTTGAGCCTTCCTTTTTAGACAGCATCTCAGCCTCTGCCTCCACGCGCTCCGTGAATGTCTCTTCTGCCGATGAGATGAGTTCTTCCCTTTCCTCCGCGCTCAAATTAAGCCCCTCAAGGCGCGCTGAAAGTTCTGTGTATGATGATGATGTGTTTTCGTTTTCAGAGAGGTATTCATTCACGCTCTTTTCAGCACTCATCATGTAGTCACTGTAAAGCCTCTCAGCTTCGCTTAAGTCATATCCTTCAGTATCAGTCCGCGCGGCATTTTCCCTTATCCGCTGCCTTAGCTCGGGAAGGATATTCCTTTCACTCTCTTCACTGAACTTCTTTATGAGCCACTTCGCGTATCCCCTTGTCTTCTCGGCCTCAAAGTAAGCGAGGGCGTTTTCCCTCTGCCTCTCGTACTCTTCCTCGTCACTTTCCTTAAGGAATACGGCGTCATTCTCCCATGCCTTCATAGCCTCTAAAAGGCCTTCGCCTGCAACTTCCTTCCAGGATTCCCCGTCATCCTCGCTCCATGCCCTCTCAAGGTAAAAGTCGAGCCTCTCCTTTCCGGCATTTTCCCGCCTGAAAAGCTCCTGCGCCGGAACAAGGGCAGCAATGTAAACTGCCACCATGAGTGTCGCCGTGATTTTTCGTATGGTTTCGTTCATTTTGGGGTCCTTTTTTTAACTGTGCTTCTTTCACCGTTTTTTTTATTAGTAGCATGCACTTTTTATTTTGGCAAGGACTCGGTGGGGAATATTGTGATTTTTTATGTGTTTTTCATGGATGCGAAGTAATGTGTGTTTGTAACTTACTGTTAGGTAAAATCTTGTGCGTTGTGCCAGTTAGAGATTGACAAAACAAAGTCGTCCGTGCAAAATACATATTTGTTGAGAGTTTTTGGGAGTTTGTTCATGAAGAGAATTCAATTTCTCAATTTCTCAATTTCTCTATGCCTCTTAGTCTCTTTAACAGGCTGTACCACTAAAACTCAAAGACAATATCAAAAAATCAGGGCGGGTGACATTTCTGGACAGGAACTCTACCATTTAATTCAAGAATTCGACGAAACTCATTCTGATTTTGTATCTTCAAAACTGGATTTGGCTGTTTATCACCTTGTTTCTGGAAATTACTCCAAAAGCCACTCTTATCTGGAAAAATGCGAGAAGTTAATAAATGGCGGATCTGCCATTTCAAATGATGAGAAAGCCCTTCTTTTCGCTTCTTTGTCTGCCGTTAACCTCATTGATTCAAAAATTGATGAAGCCTGGGAGTATGCAAAAAAATCTTATGGAATTCCAAAAAGCGGAAAGCGCTACGGCTTTCTATGCGGAAGAATTCTTGTCGCTATGGAAAAAGAAGATGAAGCCAAAAAATATTTTGATGAGTGCTATTCTTTATTTCCCGATGCCATTGACGCAGAGTCAGCCAGAGCCTATATGTATCTGCTTGCAAAAAATGAAGACTATGACAAGGCAAGAAAAATCCTTGAGATTTACATTGATAAAGGAACTTTCTTTTCCGGGCTTGGACTTTTTGCAAGCGGAGTATACGAGAAATGCGGAGACTTGGAAAAATCGATATATTCAGCTTTCCTTGATTATGAATATCATTCCTGCTTTGGACATGGTGATGACGGGCAGTTTGCCGCTAACCTCAACACATTGGAAGAAAAATACAGGGAGAACGGCATAAGCATTGATGAGAAAGCGAAAAATGCCATAAAACAGTTGAAGTCGCTTTACAGTCAGTCTCTCATAGCTTCTCCAGCATCAGATTTTTATGTTTCTCAATATGTACATCTGCGTGAGAAAATTCGGTGCAGGACGTTTGATTTTGATGATTATAAATCTTTTATTTCCCTGGAAAAATACTTCAATCAGTTTCCGTGTTATTACTGGATTTTAATGAATCTCGTGCCTCAGTTTGAAACTTCAAATGTAGATGCTCTTGTATTAACTTTGTGCGAGAAAATAATCAGTCTTGCTCCTTCTTCCGTGTTTACTCCTTCCTGTCGTGCCTTAATCGGAAAGTCACAGGGGCTTTCTGAGGCAGAGAGCGGAAAACTTCGTATCTCAGAAGAAATTCAGAATGCGGTCTATATGTTTGTTCAGACCGGTCAGACGAAATATCTGGATGAAGTGTATGATTTCCTTTCTCTGCCGGACTGCACCTATGTTTATGACGGCGTGATGCTACTAAAGGGGTTTATGGATAATAAATTTCTTTTTGATGAGTTTGCATCGAAAGAAAAAAATGAAAAAGGACGATTAAAAGAACGTCTTGCTTTCATTCTTTCATAGATAAAAACAGGAAAGTCATGTTAAAAAAGTTTTTAATTTCTGTTCAGTTAGTTTTGATGCTTTTATGTTCATCCTGTCGTTCCAGATTTGAGGCAGAGAGAATCTATGTTAAGGCAACTGATTTTTATGCGAGACAGGAACTGGAAAAAGCAATGGAATGTGTGGAGAAGGCATTAAAGATAGATTCATCTTTTTATCAGGCCGCTCTCCTTAAGGCAAAGTTGTTATATTTTAATGACGATTATAACGCTGCGGAGAAAGTCCTCAAGAAACTTGTAAAGCGATATCCTCAGTTTGAGGAAGCAAGGATCTGGAGAATACGGGTATACATTGCACAGAAAAAATTTCACGACGCTGAAAACTTTCTTAAGGAAGAAATGAGTTTTAATCAAAACGACTGGCGTATTTTTTATCTTTATTCTGTACTTGCAGACAAAACAGGACAAATGGATAAGAGGCTTTCCATGTGCAAGAAAGCTGTTGAAGTTCTTTGTGACACTGAGAAAGTTTATGTTGAGATGGCAGATTTATGGCTCGTCCTCGGGATGAGGGAACATGCGCTTGATGCCCTCGACAAAGCGGAAGTCATTTCTGCTCATCCAAATGATATCGCGCAGTTAAAATTTTATCTTGAAAGCGGGAAAGACATAAAATGAGGAAATTGACTTTACTTTTTCTTCTGCCTTTTTTGCTTCTCTCATGCAACATTCTGACTTTTGAGGAAGACAGCGGTGAATCTAAGCCCGACCTTTCCGTTTCGTGGTTTAATGGTGACTATGTTGTCTTTCTTTTTTCCTGTGAAGTTTTGCACTACTACGCGGAAGAGTGCGTGATATTAAAATCGGGGACATCTCAGTTTTCGACCGATAAAAGTTGGATTGGAAACATGCTCCTTGTAAAGCCGCGGGATGGATGGATAAAAGGACGCATGTATTATTCATGTATCAGCGGAACGATGTTTAAGCCGTCTGGAAATTCTTTTCCTGTATATGCTGCTTCGTCGTTTACTTACGGAGATCCTTCATCTGTTTTTTATCCTGTGAGTCTTCCGCCGTCTGTAAGTGACTGTGGTCGGGATTATTCGTTTTCATTTGCATTTAATAAAGAAATCAGCAAGGTTACTTTTACGGATAGTTTTTCAATTTCGCCGGCAGTTGAATACAGAATCGACTCAGACTCAACGCGGAAGATTTTCACCGTGCATCCTAAAAAAACATGGGCTGCAAGCACGTTTTATTCCTGGAAAATCGAGTCCCTTAAAAGTCTTGACAATCATGAACTGCAGGATGTTTTGAGCGGAAATTTTGAGACGAGAAGTGATTATGATTATCCCGTCCTGACAAAAATCTGTCCCGTTTCAGATTCATCAGACAGTTCAATATGGTTTGAGGATAAAAGTCTTGATGGTAATCTGAGTGGAAAAATGCCGCTTGGCTTTATTTTCTCAAAGCCGATGAAATTTGAAAGCGTAAAAAACGCAGTATCCATAACTCCATCTATTGACGGATACTTTCTTCAGTCTGGTGAAGACGGAAAACGCTTTTTGTTTGTTCCTGAAAAGTATTGGAAGCTTATGAAAAAATACGTGGTAAAAGTAAGCACGGAAGCAGAGGATGATAATGATTTATCGCTGTTCTCTGATTTTGTGGACAGCTTTACCTCTTGTGACGAATATCTCGAACTTGAATCCGTAAAATTTGACACTTCTGAAATTACGGATTGGAGGACATCTACTGTCATTCATCCTGTATCTGATGACTCGATTTCAATCATGCTTTGTTTTTCGAGGCCGATTGCCGAGGAAAATCTTTATTCGGTTGCAAATTCAATTTCGTTATCTCTTCTTTTCCCGATGACTTCAAAAAGTCCTGTAAGAACTGAAATCCTTTGGAATTCATCAAGAGATACGGTGACATTGACTTACAAGAACCTTAGCGTAAAGAGTGCGGAGCAGACTACATATTACACTCTTAAGATTGTCGGTGGTGAGGGAGGAATCAATACAGGAGATGGAATTTACTTAAAGGAAGACATATGCATAAGCATTCAGCCGGAATGATTTTTTTAATGCCGTTCATCTTATTTATTCTCACTGTACTATATGGCTGCTCTTCTATTCTTCTGCCTGAGTTTGAGGTCAAGAGTTTTTTTTATGACTCTCAGAAGCTCGTCGTGAAGTTTTCAGGAGAAGCAGACAGGCTTTCTGTCGTAAAATCCGTAAGTTTCATGGAGGATGAGGAGGGTGTTGCCGTTACATTTGGATTTTTTGGTGATACAGTCTTTATCTATCCAAAAAACGGAATCCGATCAAACTATGATTATACTCTTGTAATTTCAAATGAGGCTGAGGATGTAAACGGATGCTCACTTGGAACAAATTTTGTCTGCCCGTTTTCAACTAGGCAGGAAAAAGCAAGACCTTATGTCGTAAGCATCTCGCCTGAAAATGAAAGCAATCTTAACTCTGATTTTCAGGAAATCGAGATAAATTTTTCTGAGAGCATAAAGAAAGATACTTTTGAGAAGTCATTTTCCATTACTCCATCTTTCGAATACGACCTTTTATGGGCTGACAGTGATTCGACTGTTTTCGTAAAGGCAAAGTCTGTAATACCTCCAAACACAGAATATGTCATAAAAATTCAAAGTGAACTTGAAGATTTGTCAAGAAATACCATGGCTGATGATTTTTCATCGGTTATATATTACAAGATTGACCGAATTCAGCCTGATTTTTCGCTTACATTAAAGGCTGATGATTATGAAGAAGAGATTTTTGATTCAACAACGACTCAATCGGTTCCCATGGATGCAAGACTCTTCATCACTTTTGACAAGCCGATGAAACTTTCTTCTGCATCCTCGCACATTACAATAACGCCTTCTCTTTCCTATGAAATTGAAAAAGATGACATAAATGGTTCTTATCTTATCCTTGATTTTAATGATGCAAAGTGGGCTCAACAATATGAGCTTAGGATAGAAAAGGGGCTTTCTGATTTGCTTGGAAACAGCGTGAGCGACAGCAAAAAATACACGCTGGTTTTTAACAACGAAAAGGACAGGCCTGTAAGTTTTGTTGAGGGGTATTTTCAGCTGGCACAGTGGACTGAGCAGGTTCATGGAAGCGATGAATATAAGTTGCTGAATGACTCAACGAACTACTCGCCATTAACCATGAAAGCAATGGATTTTCCTGCGGACACAGACAAGGATTGCAATATGTTCTTTGTCTTCAGCTGTTCAAGAGATTCTGATGGAATAGATTTGCTGTCTGCAATGGATTCCATATCTGTTTCCCAGACAAACTCGTGCTGCTCGATTGAGCTTCGCAGAATGAAAATACTTTCGCCGGAAGACTATGACACAGAAATGATTTCAACTCTTTTTACCGGCGCAGTTGATTTTTCATCTGAAAAGATAAGTGTTGTAAAAGTCAGCTTTCAGTTTCGGAATTCTGATCGTGAAGGTCTTGTCACAATAACGATTGATGGTGATATAAAAGATTCTCTTGAAAACAAAATGCAGAAAGACAAGGTGTTTGTCTTGAGTAAATAAAGGTGGTAAAGAATATGAAAAAAAGTTTTGTTTTGTTAGTGGCTGTATTCTGTTTTGTTTTTGCATCTTGTGCCTCAACATCAAGAAGCGGGTATGAAGTTCTGCCTTCCCAAAAAACGACTTACACAGTGGAACTGGAAAATGTTGCAGTCAATATAGAATATATAGAAGAAAACGTTTTGGCAGAACAGATTTTTCAGATCATGGATTCGAAGATCCCTGTAAGAAAGGAATCAGTCTTTGATAGGCTCTTCCTTGACATACAGATAAATCAAAGGTCTTATTACGAAAACATAACACAGTATAACTCAATTTACACGTTTTACACTTTGACTGATGGAGATGGCAACTGTGTCCTCAAAAACGGCATCTATAAAAAAACATCGGATTCAATTGCCTCAAGCGTGCTTCAGTGCAGTTTGAGTACTTTGATTGCTGCGGACGTAAAATCATTTATATCAAGAAGTGAGAAAATAGTGCCAAAAAATGACAGTGCCAGTCAAAAACAAAAAAAATAGATGCTCCGTCAACATGAATAAAATCCTTCATTTTGCATATGTCATTTTTATTTTTCTCTTGGCTGACAAAGTGTTTTCGGATGTAGTGATTTCCTCGGCGGAAGAGGCAGCTCAATTCGCAGTTTCTCACTCAAAAAGCCAGCACCTGCAGCGTCTTTCCCTGGAAACCAGTGCAAAATCTTCTCGCCTTGCAGTTACGGATTTCCTTCCAAAACTGGACTTGTCCTGGACTGAGGATGATTCCGTTAAAATCGGCGGAGCAGACTCAAGAAGCAAGTCTATTTCTGCAAACGTTACGCAGATGGTATTCGACGGTGGAAAAGCAAAAATCACTTATGACATGAACAGGGCTGAAAGTTTTTACAATCTTAAGGTTTACGAGACGGAACTTAATGCATTCCGTTCAAATGTAATAAACTCATACTACGCAGTCATTCAGCTTCAAAAGCAAGTTGTGATTCAGGAAAAACTTGAGGAAAACGCACGGATTCAGCTTGAGATAATTCAAAAGGAACTGGAACTCGGGCTAGCCTTGGAGAATGACTGCCTTGAGATGCTCATTCAATATAGGAAAATACAGGATGATGTAAAAAAGTATAAGCGAGAGCTCAGAACAAAAGAAAGAAATTTTAAGGTCTTATTGGGGCTTGATGCTGAGTCACAAATCATGGTGACAGAAAGTGTTTTTGAAGAAGAATCTGTTCCCTATCTTGAGAAATATGTTGATTTACTGTGGCAAATTCTTAAAAACAACAATCCTGCCCTAAAAAAATCACAGACGGCTTTATATTATGCACAGCAGCAATATAACTACAGTAACAGGCTGTATTTTCCGAATGTTTCAGTTAATTGCGGCTTGTCCTTTTCAGGTACCCAGTATCCACTGTCAAATCCATCAGTTAACGCAAAAATAATCATCAATTTTGACAACAATCCCTTATTCCCATTTTCATATCAGAGTGGCTTCGGATTTAACAAAAAAAAGCTGACTTCGTTGAGCAATTCCTCAAGCCTCAGTCTTTCTGCCCAGCCAGGATATTTCCTTGGAAAAAAGGCTGAGAAAATCCAGTTGAGCGCAAAATCTGAAAGTCTAAAGGATGAGGAATTGTCTTTATATGAGCAGCTTTTTGATAAGATTGCTTCTCATGATGACTGTATTGATTCAATAGAAAGGGGAAAAGAAACGATAAGACTTCAGACAAGAAGACTTGAGGTAAGTCGGGAGCAAGTTTCAAAGGGTCTTATGAAAAAAATTGACTATCTTGAGCTTATGGAGCAACTCGCTGGCCAGGAAACAGCTTTGATGCAGTCTGAAATTTCAAGAAAGTCCCTGGTGCGTGAAATAGAAATATTCCTATGTATTCCATTCGGAGGCTTGAAGAAATGTTTAAAAGACTGATTCTAAAGATTTTTGCTTTTTATGCTTTTGCCGCATTGCTCATTTCGTGCAGGGGGGAAGAAAATGATTATGCACTTTCAGATTCTCCTGTTGAAGTTCATGTCGTAAAGGTTGAAGACAAACTTCTTGACGACAATCTTAACAGTTTCGGAACCGTGTCCTATAAGTCAAAGACAGATTTGACCGTTCAGGTAGCTGGAACCATAACAGGTTTTACTGCAAAGGAAGGAAAAATCGTAAGAAAAGGCCAGGTGCTTGCAGTCCTAAAAAACATTCAGCTTGAGATACAGAAAAAGCAGACAGAATCTTCTCTAAAATCGGCAGAAAGTTCCCTGAAGCTGTCAGAGACTGAGCTTGCTCAGGAAATACTGAATGTTGAAAGCAGGATGATTTCCATTCAGAAAGCTGAACTCAATATAAAGCAAAAGCAAGATGAGCTTGAACTGCAGAAAAAAAATCTTGAGGCACAGGAAGCCCTAAATAAAATTGGAGGCGTTACGGATTCGTCAATCGAGCAGTTAAAAATGGGACTTAGTTCTCAAACTACGGAGATTGAAATCTTGAAGAAAGAACTTGAGATGTCCACTCTCGGCTTGAGGAATGAAGACCTTATAAACAGCGGTATAGTTCCTTCTGAGGACGAGGCTGTTAGAAAAAGGCAGCTCATAGAATTGAACACAAAATCGAAAATTGCCCAGATTGAACAGGCAAAGGCTTCTGTTGAAAACATGAGGCAGCAGCTTCTTTCCGTGAACACCATGATGGATGAGCTTGTGATAAAGGCTCCTGTAGATGGAATTATCGCACAAAATTATTACGAAAATGGAGAATATATAGAAGCAAATCAAAAATTCACCACCTTAATAGACACGACCAGCGTCTATGCCCTCATTTATATTCAGGAACAGGACATGGTGAATTTTACGGCGGGAACTCCTATTTTTGTGACGATTCCATCGATAACTAAAAGCTTCAGTAGCGTAATATCAGAAATCTCACCAATTGCAGATTCATCAAGTGGAAACTTCAGGGTAAAGGCTGAGCTTGATAACGTTGGTGGTGAAATCAAGCCTGGAATGTTCGTAAAATGCTCGATTCAAAGAAAATCTGCTGAATTGTATCCGGCCATACCTGAAAGCTGTCTAATTTCTTCTTCAGAAAATGCAGCTAAGATTTTTACGGTAATGAATGGTTTTGCCGTAAAAAAGGACGTTACAGTTTCTGGAAGAAAAGACGGCTTTGTATGGATACGTGATTCCTTAAAAAGCGGTGATGTCGTCATCGATAATCCGTCTCCATTTCTTAAAGAGGGGCAAAAGGTTAGTTTCTGATGAAATCTATCATTTCTTTTTCTGTAAAGCATCCCGTATCCGTTTTAATGGCAGTTATCGCATGTGTATTCTGCTCGCTTATAAGTTTGAGCGTCATACAGTTTGATTTCATGCCGAAGATGGACGAGCATTATCTTCTTGTTTCCTCCAAATTTGATGGAGTGAGTGCTGAAGAAATGCGAAAACTCGTGACGCTTACACTTGAGGACGGCGTTGCATCCTTAAAGGGCGTAAAGAATATATCTTCTGTGACAAGAGATTCGTTCTCTTTGGTTTTGATAGAGCTTCAGTGGAACACTGATTCAAAAATTGCACTGGCGGAATGTACTCAACTTATTGACCAATGCTTTGAAATTCTTCCGTCAGGAATCTCCAAGCCGGATGTCGCAGTCTATAATCCAAATCAAAATGAGACACTGTCTCTTGTCATTGACGTAAAAGGCAGCAGTCTGGAATATTCGCGCTATATCTGTGACAATGATATAAAAGGAAGGCTTCAGCGCATTAATGGAATTTCAGGAGTTGGTGTAAGCGGAGGAGAGAAGGGGGAAATCCATGTCATTGTCGATAAGAACAAAATCGAAAGCCTGAGGCTGACACTTGACGGCATTGCGCAGATTCTTTCAGAGTCAAATTTTGAGTATCCGGCTGGAACTGTTACGGAAGGAAAAAAAGAATTCCTTTTCAAAACAAGCGGACTTTTCACTGATGAAAATGACATACTGAACACACCAATTTTATACACTCAAGACGGAGTTGTCAGATTAAGCGATATAGGAGAGGTAAAGGCTGAGACTGAAAAAAAGAAATCCTTTTATATGTACAATGGAAAAGAAGCAATCTGCATTGACTTGTATAAGAAAGCTGATGCTTCCCCAATTGCAGTTTCAAAAAGTGTCAGAAAAGAGATAAAAAAACTTAATGACATATATGGGGATTCCTTAGAGTTCAAGATAATCTCGGACAAGAGCGAGGAACTGAAAAAATCTCTGATGCAGCTGTTTTACTCTGCAATAACAGGAATGTTCATTACGATTGCAGTCCTTGTGATTTTTTTGAGGCGAAAAAGTACGGCTTTGCTTGCTGCTTTTGTAATGCCGCTTACAATTTTTTTCAGTGTCTTGATTCTCTATGTCTCGGGAAGAACCGTGAACATACTTTCTGTTTCAGGAATAGCAGTTGGAATCGGCATGGTGATTGATCCTGCTCTTGTGACGATTGAAAGCATCCTTCGGAATCTAAACTATGATAACAATGGTGCAAATTTTTACCTTGAAGAATCTCAATCCATTATAGAGTCAACAGAAAGCGTTTCGCTTTCCAACTCAAGTTCAGCTCTTACTACGGTTGTTGTTTTCCTGCCTTTTTTTGTCCTTCCCGGTCTGACAGGAAAATTATTTTCTGATATGGCTGTTGCCGTTATTTCTTCTATTTGTTTTGCCAGCTTCCTTTCTATAACTTTTGTTCCTGCGTGCATGTCACTCTTGCTCAGGCATGATTGTCTAAAAGCAAAGAACGTATTGAATCTTTCTGCCGTTGAAAATCTCTACTCAAAAATGCTGGCATCTGTTTTTGATTCAAAGATTTTTGTTCCGCTGGTGCTCGTCGTGTGTTTTTGCGTGGGTGGTATTTGCGTAAAGTTTTTAAAGAAAGAAATCATGCCTGAAATCACCTCAGAATATATGAACGCAAACATTCTCTACAAGGAAGGAACGAGCCTGAAAAAAATCTTAAGTGATTCACTCATGCTCACGCAGGAGCTGAAAAAAACTAATTATATAGAAGATATCAGTATTTATGGTGGAATAGAAGACGACAACATAAAGCTTTTAAGTGATGTTTCACTCAGAAAAGAAATGCTGAATGTACGGTGCAGGACAAAAAATGAAGGCAGATGTCGGGAATTGCTTTCTTCACTCTATGAAAACGGAAACTGTGAGATTCTGTTTAATGACGACAAGAATATCCTTTCAGAGATTTTGAGTGTAGACTATGAGACAAGGATTTTAAGTGATGATACTCCAGAAAAACTGAATGAAAAGCTTGCATCGCTTGAAAAAAATGACATCCTTGATGTTTCAAAAGTTTTGCCACGGAGCATTGTTCGCGAATACGTTTTTACACCTGACAGGAGTGCATGTGCTCATTTTGGTGTCTCATCCGTACAGGCTGCAACTCTTGCACGAAATACTCTTGAGGGAGTTTACGCATCACCCCTGTATAGAAAAGGACGAGAGATTCCTGTACTAGTCTCATATCCTGAACGCTTCCGCTCATCTGCAAGTGAATTGGGGGACACTGCTGTTATAATCGGGGATTCATACATACCTTTTTCTGCGCTTGGAAAAATTGATTGCGGACAATCTGAGAAAATCCTTTACAGATATAATAGAAAGGACTCGAAAAAATTATACCTGGCAGAAAAATTGAGTGGAAGAGAAAAAAGCAAAAAGCATCACGAACTTTCAAATACGGTAGATTCAGCTTTAATTCAGGAACTGTTGAATCCAGGCCGTGAGGAAGTGAATGACTTGTTCAAGTCCACAGTTTTGCTTTTGCTAGTGGTTCTTCTCCTGTTATATTGCGTCATGGGTGCTCAGTTTGAATCATTCCTGATTCCTGTTTTGATGCTGTTTTCAATACCACCTGCCTTTACGGGAGCTTTTGCCGCACTGTTTGTTGCCGGATATTCAATAAACATAAACAGCATAATTGCCCTTGTCGTTTTGTTTGGTACTTCGGTGAACAATTCAATTCTTTTATATGAGTCAATATTAACTCAGGATAAGATTTGTGCTGAAACCGTGGTACAGGCAAGTGTGACAAGGCTGCGCTCAATTCTTATTACGACTCTTACGACTGTCTGCGCCCTGATTCCTTTTGCCGTTGACCTTAATCATACAAATGCACAAAGCTCAATGTCTCTGGCGATTATCGGAGGACTTTTGCTTTCTCTCGTGACTGTACTTTTTGTCGTACCCGTCGTATTACATTTTGCCATGAAAAAGAGGTTGCAAAAATGAAAGGCTGGTTTTCATCAAGAAAGTTCGTCTTCTTTGTGCTTGTCAGCATTACCATTGTGATTTGTGCCGGCATTTTTGACATGGAACTTGGAATAAAGGCAGACTCAAAAAATGATGTTTTTACGGTAGAGTTTGATTACTATGGAATGGACTCTTCCAAAATCGAAAACCTGATTACAATTCCTCTTGAACAAAAGCTTATGGGGCTGGAAGGACTGCTGGATTTGACGTCTTCATCAGAATACGGAAAAGCCGTTACGACTTTGTATTTTAAGAAAAGCAGCAATAAAAGAAAAATAAAGGAAACATATCTTTCAATTCGGAATATTGTGGATACTCTTTACCGCTTGTTGCCGGATGATGTTCAAAAGCCAAGGATTTATTCTTCGGATTCAACTACAAGGAGCATGCTTACAATAGCATTTTTTGATGGTGATTCAAAAACTTCCCTGAGGGACTTGATTGAATCTACAGTCAAGAAAAGATTTGAATCGATTGACGGAGTTGCAGAAGTTTTAGTGACGGGAGGTGCGCAGAAAGAAATTCTTGTCTCGTTTAGTCCGGAAAAGAGTGCTTCATCATTGCAAAACCCGGGAGATTTTTCTTATTTGATTCAGGACTCAAACTGTGTGTCCCCTGGAAGTGAATTTGAGATGAAAAATGAAGTGTTGGGAATTCGTTTTGATACAAAAATGAAAGATATTGATGAGCTTAAAGATTTAACCGTCAGAATTGGAGATGGGTATACGAAACTGAAATTCCTTGCGGATGTCTCTTATGCTCCAAAGGACAGTGATGAGCGCGTCAGAATTAATGGAAAAGATGCCGTCGTCGTGAGCGTAAAGACAGACTCAAATGGAAACTGCATCAGCATCTCAACTGAAGCTCACAAAATCCTTCAACAATATACAGAGAATTTCTATGACTATAAGATTCTATATGATGAGGGCGAGAGGCAGCTTGAACTGCTAAAAAAGGTGATGCTTTCGTTTTTTGAGGGGTTCATCTGTGTTTTTTGTGTGATTCCTCTTTTTTACAAGTCCTTTCGGACAACAGTCATTGTCCTCTGCCTTTTGTCTGTCAACAGCCTCTGGACAATTGGTGTTCTAAGATTCTTGGGATATTCCCTCAATCAGAACACGATAGCCGGTCTTTCCATTGCTTTGGGCTTGATAGCAGATCCCTGTCTTGTGATTGCTGAAAGGGCTGAAACTGAAAAAACTTTCGCTCAATTCATAAAATCCATAAAATCACTTTTTCCTTCTCTAGTTTCTGCAGTCTGCACGACGCTTCTTGTCCTTTTACCGCTTTTTTATCTTGACTCTGTTGTGCCGGGAACAAGAGCCATTGCCTCGTCAGTTGCCATAATGGTGATTTCATCTCTGATTCTCTCTCTTTTTTTTGTTCCGCCTTTTATTTATTCCGCTTCGCAAACTAGTGTAATCAGAAAAAACTCTATCTCCGCTGCACTTGTCAGGAAAATCAGAAGATTTTACGTAAGGCTTGGCTACACGCTCTCTTTTATTGCAGCAAGAAATTCATTTGTAATCCTTACTTTATTTATTCTTTTTCTTTTCGCACCTTTTGTGATTTTTGTAATTTCAGGAAAAAACATTTCGCTTGAAAATCACTCAGACATAATTTACTGCTCAGTGGATTATGACAGTGAGGTGAGCAGTTCATATATTGATAAGGAACTCTTAAAGATAACTCAGATTGCGATGAGCGAGGACTTCATTGATTTTGTAAAGACAGAGAGCCGTAAAGGAAGTGCGGACATTGAGATTGGGTTCAAGGGAAAAACTCGAAAACAAGTTGCTTCCTACATCTCATCCCTTGGAAAATTCATGCCGGACGGATTTTTGTATGTACCAGATTCATCAGTTAAAAAATCATCACGGAAGAGACTAAAGAACGACAAAAAAACGGCTTCATTTCAAATTGCTTGTGTTGGAGATGAAAGTGAGTTTTGTCGATCTTATTGCGAGGAGGCTTCAAAAGTTTTAGGTGGTGCCGCGTACTGCACATCTGTCGTATTGAACTTTAAAAAAGCCGAGAATGAATACATTTTTAAGCCTGACCGGCAGAAATGCGTGATTAACAATCTTTCAGTTAAGAGCCTTGCATCATCACTGAGGTGGCTCATGTTCGGTCCTGTGGCAGACAAATGGATTTCTGATGGAAAAGAATATGATATCAGGGTTGCAGGAGAAGGCTTGAAGCATTCAAATATAGAAAAAATCGAGAGCCTTCATATTCCATCACAAAATGAACCTGTGAGATTTGCCTCTTTGGGGCAGATAAGTGTTGATTCTGGAAAAGGAAAAATTTACCGGAAGAACGGCAGGCGCTGCGCATATTTTACGGTAGAGACGGCAGGGGTGAGCATGGATAAAGCCGTGTCCCTTATAAGATCTGATTTGGAGAGAGTGAAGACTGAGTTTGGATATGGTTTTTCCTTTTCTAGAGAGATAGAGGAGTCGTCTTCAAGCTACAGGTTGATTTTTGAGATGTTTCTGATAAGCGTATTTGGAATTTTTTTGCTGCTGACTTTTTTGAGTGAACGCTGTCTGAAATCTCTCTTGATTATTTCGATAATTCCACTTTCGCTTGTTCTTCCGCTTGCAGCAAAGATGTTCCTTTCGCTTCCGCTTGAGCTTGGCGATATAGTAGGAATGACGGTTTTATCCGGCGTAGTTGTCAATAACTCAATCTACCTTGCGGAAAGCAAAAAAACAAAACTATGCTTCAGGATGCGTGAGAAAATCAAAAGCATTTTTGTCACATCACTTACGACAGTTGCGGGATCCGTTCCTCTTTATTTTATTGCTTCTGATTCTTTTTCAAAAAGCCTTTCTTTTTTCATGATTTTTGGAGTGGCCGGCTCTCTGTTTGCAAGCCTCGTGCTTTTTCCTGCTGCGCTCAAGTTTTACATGGAACTGCAGGACAATTCCTTTTGACACTCGTGTGGAAATCGTTCATAATTAATCCTTATGAAAGAAATGCGAAGAGAAGAGCGTTATGATGATTTCGGGCGTGTGGACTGCAGCGAAATGTGTATCGTAAGCGGAATTCTTGACGACATAAGTTTGACTGGCTGCAAGGTTACCTACAATGTGCCGCCTGTCATCGATATGGAAAAAGAATACGAAATAAAACTCCGTCTCTCCCGAAAAAACACAGAGCCTCTCAATCTTTTTGTTACTCCGGCCTGGATAAGAGAAGAAGACGGCAAAACTCTAGTCGGATTTTCAATTTTGCAGTCAAAAGATTCTGCAAAACTTGCTTCATACATATCCCTCTTAAAAAACGACAACGCCAATATTGAGGAACTCATCACTCAGGAAGACACAGCCTCTCTTTTTGTCTGAAAATCACGGCAAAATAAAAAGAATCAATCGTTAATCAAAAAAGGAATTCAAATTGGCAACAATCGAAAAACTGTCAGGAAAGGCTTTCCTCGCTTTTCCAGAAATGAAAAATCTTCTTACGAGTGAGCTTGCGCGGCGTTTTTCTTACGGAAAGGTGGAAAGCGCTCCAACCATTGACGGAAGCGTTTTTAAAGCCGGAGACACATCTTCCTCAAAAGGTTTTGAAAATCCTGCCTGGTTCGGCGAGTTATTTTATGCTCCTGATTTTGATGCCAAGGTGCATTCCTCAGACACCCCATATTGGGCATGCACGACCATGTGCGAGCCTTTTTTAGTGCATTTTGACTCAATCTCAGATGCCGCTTCCTGCCTTAAATCGATCCAGCGGAATTGGGCGCCTTATCAGTATCAGTTTTTCCGCCGTGCATCTTTGATTCAGGAAAAGCTTCCATACATCAATCTAAAAGTAAGGAATTTTCCCCTCAATGTTCCCGATTCACCGATGGGACTTTTTACTTTAATTGACGAGAATACCCTTATCGCAAGTGCCGTCACTTCAAGTCCGCTTCCGGCAGGTCGCATTCAGTTCGTGGAGGATCACGAAAATCCGCCGAGCAGGGCTTATTTAAAAATTCAGGAAAGCCTCACTTTGTTCCACACTTTTTTTGGAGAAGAGCTTCCTCATGGAGAAAAAGACGGTCAAAAAGCGTCGGCTTGTTTTGAGGCTGGAGCCTGTCCTGGCGGATGGACTTGGGTTTTAAGAAATCTTGGTGCTGATGTCTTTGCGGTTGACAGGGCAGAGCTTGCCCCGGCTTTGATGAATGACAGCCACGTAATTTTTCAGGCGCACGATGCGTTTACGTTAAAGCCAGAGGATGTCTGCAAGACTCTAAAAACTCAAAAACTGGACTGGCTTTTGAGCGACGTAATCTGCTATCCTGAGCGGCTCCTTGAGTGGATAAATGTCTGGCGTAAAAGCGCTCTTGTCCGCAACATAATCTGCACGATAAAGATGCAGGGCGAGATAAACTGGGACTTGATTGCAGAATTTGCAAGGATTCCAAACTCAAAAATCGTGCACTTAAACTACAACAAGCATGAGCTGACAATCATGATAAAGGAAAGCGCTTAAAAAGTGCTTGAAAACCGCCGGCAACCGTCAGCAACGCTAGCAGTCGTTAGCACAGCTCAAAAGGTGTCTCCTGGTAAACGTAGTAGTTGAGCCAGTTTGAGTAAAAGAGGTGCGCCGTGCTCCGCCATGTGTTTGCCGGTTTTTTTGTGTTGTCATCATCAGGAAAATAGTTCCTTGGAATGTGAATCTCAAGGCCTTTGTTTTTGTCGCGCCAGTATTCGTTTGCAAGCGTTTCCGTATCGTATTCGAGGTGACCGGTCATGAAAATCGAGCGGTTGTCTTTTGACTTGCATATCGTAAGGTCGCCGTCAGAGTTTTCGGCAAGGATGATTAAGTCCTTTTCATTTTCGATGTCGCTCTTTTTTACTGTCGTGTGGCGCGAAGTTGGAACCGGGAATATGTCGTCAAAACCGCGCATGAGTGGATCAGCCTTTACCGTGCGGTGATTCTTGAGTATTCCAAAGAGTTTTTCGTTCAGGGACTGTTTTTGGATTTTGTAGTTGTGATAAAGTCCTGCCTGCGCACCCCAGCATATGTAGAGCGTGCTGTAAACGTTTTTTTGGGCGTAATCCATAATCTTGCAGAGTTCATCCCAGTAGTCCACCTGCTCAAAAGGAAGCTGTTCTACAGGTGCACCGGTGATTATCATTCCGTCGTATTTGTGATTGAAACCCTCGCTTGACGGAATATCAAATTTTTCGAGGTGAGATGAGCTTACGTGTGTTGATTCGTGGGCTTCCATTCTAACAAGGGAAATGTCGATTTGAAGAGGAGTGTTGCCCAATAAGCGTAGAAGCTGTGTTTCAGTAGCTTCTTTTGTAGGCATGAGGTTTACTATTGCAATTTTTAGCGGGCGGATATCCTGAGAAGAAGCTCTGGATTCGGTCATGACGAAGATATTTTCGTTTTCGAGAGTCTTTCTTGCAGGTAAATCAGATTGAATTTTTATAGGCATAGCTTACCCCTTGTTGTATAAAGTCACATAGCAATATAGCAAATTTTTTGATAATTTACTATATTTATACGTTATGAGTTCTTTTAAGGAAAGACAGAGTGCAATCAAAAAATTAAAAAATCTTAACCTTACTTCAAAGATTGACGTGTATACTTTTCGCGATCGTCTTGAAAAGGCTTTTTCAACTGTATTTCTTCCAAATAACGTAGAGTTCACGGAAAAGCAGTACGGACACGTTAAGTGTGATGTCCTCATCCCCGAAATATATGCGACAAACAGAATCCTGCTCTACATCCATGGCGGATCTTTTGTCGGAGGCTCCAGAAAAACAGTCCGCGCATTTGCATCCTCACTTGCAAATGCCACTGCAAGCCGTACAGTTGTCCCGGAGTTTCGCCTTGCACCTGCCCATCCTTTTCCGGCTCCTTTAGAAGACATTCAGACTGTCTTTCAAAACGTCTACACAGAACTTTCAGTTTCGCTTTCACTTTCGGATACTTCTTCTTCAGAAAAACAGCCTGAAATCTTAATTGCGGCAGACACGAGCGGAGCCACCCTTGCAATGGCACTTGCATTTACATTAAAGGCGATGTTCAAGAAAGTCGTGCGGCAGATCATCCTGTTCAGTCCATGGCTTGATTTAAGTGAGTCCAGCGAAAAATTCTCAATAAAAAAGAACGGAGACGAAGTATTTACGGCTGATTCCATAAGGCTTTGCTGCGAGCACTTTACTTTCCAGGAAAACTGGGAAAAACCGCTGATTTCACCGCTCAAGGCACCGAGGGAACTTTTGCTTGACCTTCCTCCAGTTTACATTCAGATGGGGGACAAGGAGCTTTTTTATGATGACGCAATCGTATTCCACAGCATGCTCAAAAACAGCGGCTGTGACTGCGTGCTTGACATCTGGAAAGGCATGATGCCGATGTTTCAGCTTGCGGACGAGTATTTAGAGGAATCTCACCTTGCAATCGAAAAAATCGGAAAGATGATAACGAATCAGGATCATTCAAACGAGAGTGTTTACGATATAGCATTGAAACTCGAAAAATCAGAAAGGGCTGAAAAGCTGACTTATGATTATGACGAGACGATAGACAAAGATTAATCGCTGTTATTAATTAATTGTCATTATATATAGAAGAAAATACGAATTGTTTTGCGCAATGACGGTACTCAGTATTTTTTATAGGAGAATCAGATGGAATTAGTTTGCCCTGCAGGAAACGTAGATAAACTTGCCTATGCATATAATTATGGTGCAGATACAGCCTATATCGGATTAAAAAGATTTTCGCTTAGAATTAAGGCTGACAATTTTTACGAAGATGAATATAAACGTGTAATCGAGTTAAAAAAGAAATATCCTCAGAAAAGGCTTTTTTGTGCGCTGAACATTGCCTTTCACAACCACGACATCGACATGTTCTTAAAGAATCTCGATTATTTCAAGATGTATCCGATTGATGCATTTATCGTTCAGGATTTGGGCATGGTAAAGCTGCTTCAAAAGGAATTTCCAAATGCTCATCTTCACCTCTCGACTCAGGCTTCCTGCATGAACCGGGAGGCCGTAAAAATGTACCGCGATTTAGGATTTAAGCGCGTTGTTTTAGGCCGTGAAGTTTCTCTTGATGAAATCCGTCAGATAAAAGATGCCAATCCTGACATGGAGCTTGAGTGTTTTGGGCATGGTGCAATGTGCATCGCTTACTCAGGAAGATGTTTGATGAGTGCGTATCTAACGGGGCGTTCTGCCCAGAGCGGATTTTGTTCCCACACTTGCCGCTGGGAATACGACCTCGGCGTAGAAAAAAACAAGGGTGCGCTGGAAGAACTCAACAAAAATGGCGGAATCATTTCCCCGGAGGCCGCCAAGGAAATCGCTTCTTCAGGAATCCTGCGCCTTCAGGAAAGGCAGAGGCCTGGAGAATTGTTCCCTGTTTTTGAGGGAGACAATTTTACTGCGATTTTGTCATCAAAAGATTTGTGCATGATTGATCATCTTGAGGACATGAAAAAGGCCGGAGTCGATGCAATAAAAGTTGAGGGACGCATGAAGTCCATGTATTACGTTGCGATGGTAACCCGTGCCTACAGAAAAGCCCTCGATGCGCTTGACGGAAAAATCACTAAGGAAGAAGCGGCTCCATTCATAGCTTCACTTGGAGAAGTTGCACACCGCGAAAGCACTACAGGTTTCTATTACAACCGCGGAGATGCGGACAAAACAACAGTCGGAGCTAGCGACTCACCTTATCTTCTTGCAGCAACAATTGAAGACAAGTATTCTGCTGAGGACACTCAAAAAATCCTTGCGCTTGGAGAAAAACTTGTCTCTGACCGCCAGAAAGAAATAGACGCGATGCATCCTCAGGCTAAGGCAGCTGTCCTGCGGGATTTGGAGCAGCATCCGGAAAAAGTGATAAAGACCGTTACAAAAAAAGAAGGATGGAAACTTTATTCTTACAATGCCCTTAATAAAGTTGATTCTGGTGAAAATCTGGAATTTGTATCACCTTCTGCGTTATCATTAAAAGTAAGTGGATCGGATTATGAATTTGTAAATCCTAAAACTGGCGAAAAACTTGACTGGGTAAACGCAGATCACGACTGCGCAATATACACAAACTTAAATGTTGAGGATGGAACTCTCGTCCGTATAAAAGATCCAGAATACATCGGAGGAAAAATCAGGGATTTCGGACGGTAATTTTATGAAAAAATTAGCTGCTTTGTTGTGTGTTTTATTTCTGTATGTTCCTCTTTTCTCAATCAGTTTTGAGCGCCCGGAACAATTCATTGAATTCGACATTTCATGTCTTGGAAGCCGGGGAACTGAGCGGAACACGACATTATATTCCGTTGAATACGGTGTCAATGGAAAAAAATACGATGGAATCCTTGGAATTCAGTTTTGTCCTGATGTTTTTGACACGACATTTGCGCTTGATTTTTATCCTTCCGTTTCTACATGGAAACTTTACAGCAGCACGATCAGCCTTGGCGGCGGACTGATGTATCATTTTCAGAACTTTTTTGATGTAGGCTGTGAGCACGATGCGTTTGCTGTCCTTGACTACAAGTTCAAGACAAAAAAGAATTTTCTTTTGAGCGTAGTGAATGGAATTGGAATCAAGGCGGCAAAAGTCTACGAGCTGGCAAGCGAAGTTCCTTATATCTGGAACAAAAATGTAATCGTCGCCTTAAAACTGGAGAAGCTTTTTGAAAACGGAATAGAGATTTTCGCAAAGGGAAGCTCTTTCACCATGTACCGCTATGCGCTTTTTATTTCACCACGCTATGCTTTTGGCGCGGCATATAATTTTGACAGCGGACTGCGTTTTGGCGGAGAATTTGAGATTGGCTTCAGTGACCAGTATACAACAGGCCCGTATGTGAACAGCATTATGTTTCGCCTGAGCACAAAATATACTTTTTAAGGTCTCGCGCTGACAAAGTGAGCTGACAGGAAATGAAGCCCTTTTGTTTTTTGCTTTTGGGCAGCCTAAATTGTTTTTTTTGCCTGTAATGGATATAATGAATTTAAAAATATAGAGGAGCTATTTTTCATGAAAAAGTATCTTGCCGGATTTTGCCTGCTGCTTTCTTTTTTTATGTTTTCATGCAGCAACTACGGAGTTTATGAATTTTTGTTGAGTGAGGATACTGTAGACGAGCGCTCTTCAAAGCTAAAAATGATTTTTGCTCCGGATTTCAGCAGTCAGACTCCAGCTGCATCTGGCCGATATAGCGCGCTCATCATGACGGACGTTCATTTTGGTTCCGATGCAATCAGGCACGACATCGAATTCCTTGAGACTTTCCGCCAGCTGCTTTCAAATTCAAATCCTGATTTAATTCCTCGATTTGCCGTTTGTCTTGGGGACAGTGCTGACGGAGGACATCAACTTGAATATCATCAGTATGATTTGTTCCTTGATCAGATGCGTTCCATCGCTAGGGAAGTTCTTGGCGACCCTGACTATAAAATTTACACGATTCTTGGAAACCACGATTTGTACAATGACGGCTGGTCAAAATGGAAGAAACTCGTCTATCCGTTTACTTCAAGCTATGTCTTTTCCGTAAAAGCGTCATCCTCATCTAAAAAAGGATTCACATATTATTTTCTGGACACTGCAAACGGCACTTTGGGAGTTGATCAGTTTGAGTCTTTTGAAAAACTTACCAAAATGGACGAGAATCCAAAAATCATCATGACTCACTATCCTGTTTACTGCAGCGGGCTTAAAATGTTCGTAATGCAAAATACTCAGGAACGCAATAAACTCCTTAAGATTTTCAAGAACACAAACGTAAAGCAGATATTTTCCGGTCATGCGCACATGAAATACGAATTTGATTACGGTATCTTTAAGGAAGACATTACAGGTTCTCTCGTCATGACAAGACAGTTCCGACTTTTTACGGTTGACGAAGATACTTCAAGCGTTAATTCAGTGGCGATTTCATACTAAAAAAAAGCTGCCATCGAAGTTTACAAGACTTCATTAAAATGGCAGCCTTTTTGATTTGTGCGTCACTTATTTTTTTGCGGTTTTTCTTCCCATTGGACGTTTACCATCCTGTTTTCGATGTTCGCTATCCTCTGGAATGTAAGGCATGTCGCCTTGTGAATCATTATTCCCTTTCGCTTGCTTACGTAGCCGACGATTAAGTCGCCAGGTTCTGGTGAGCAGCAGCCGGCAAAAGTGCAGATCATGTTTTTGGTTCCGTCAGCGATGACTTTTCCGGTAAGGTTTTCTGCCGGATTTTTTATTTCGCCGCTGCCTTTTCTTGAGACTCTTTTCTTTCGTTTTTCTTCCTGAATTGCCCGGCTTTTATCGTTTTGGCTTGCAATATCGGCTGCTTTCTGAGCTTCTGCCGCCCGGTCAACAAAATTCGGGTCATTCGCCATGAGCCAAGAATGAATTTTCTGATGGGCTTTTGTTGTTTTTGCCGCTTTAAGCTGGGCTTCCGTCGGATGTGACTGAGGATTTGTGATTATTTCGATGATCTGAGTATTTTTGAGCGGTTGAGTAATCGGAATGATTTTTCCGTCTGCCTTTGCACCGACGATTTTTTCACCGACTGCACTGTGCACGTGATATGCAAAATCGATTGCGTTTGAACCGAGCGGAAGATGGATTACGTCGCCTTTTGGAGTAAAGACATAAATCTCATCTCCCAAAAGTTCATTCTTGAGCTGGGCGAAAAATCCCTCGTCTTTTAAATCCTGCTTCTTGAGTTTTTGAAGCTGGTTGAATATTTCGAGTGAGTTTACATCCACTTTGTCGTGGTTCATGCCCTTTTTGTAGAGCCAGTGTGATGCGACTCCGTGCTCCGCCATGTCGTGCATTTTTTGAGTGCGGATCTGGATTTCGAGAGGCTTTCCCTCACATACAACTGTTGTATGCAGCGACTGGTAGCCGTTTGATTTTGGCATTGCGATGTAGTCCTTGAATCTTCCGTCCATAGGCTTCCACAGTGCGTGGACGATTCCAATCAAGGCATAGCATTCTGAGTTCGTGTTGCAGATTATCCTTAGGGCGAGGAGGTCGTAGAGCTGGCTTGCCTCGACATTTCGCTTCTGCATTTTCTTATATATTGAGAAGAAGTGTTTTGCCCGGCTTGAGATGGAGACTTTTATTCCGGCCTTGTCCGCGGCTTTTTTTATTGAGTCCACCGCATTCTGCAGGTATGAGGCACGGTCATCCTTTTTTTGGGCAACAATCGCCTTTATCTGCTGGAAGACGTTTGGATTTGAGTATTTAAGGCTTAAATCCTCAAGCTCGTTCTTTACGTTCTGCATTCCAAGCCTGTCTGCAAGGGGCGCCCAGATGTCCAGGACTTCCGCTGATATGAGCCTCTGCTTTTTTTCTTCGATTGACTTGAGGTTTCTCATTCGGTCGAGGCGGTCTGCAAGCTTTACGAGGATCACTCGGACATCATCAACCATCGCAAAGAGCATTTTCCTGATGTTGTCAGCCTGCTGGATTGTTGAGGCATTTATTTTCATGCCGGTGATTTTCGAAGTGTCCTGGACGATTTTCGTGATGGTCGGGCCGAAGTTTTTTTCAACCTCATCCCTTGAAATTCCTTCAAGCTCAAAAATTGAGTGCAGAAGTCCGCAGATTACACAATCGATATCCATGTTTTTATCCGCAAGAAAAGCTGCGACACGCATCGGGTGGAGAATGTATGGTCGCCCGCAGCTTCTTGTGATGTTTTCTGTTTTTTGGACAAGAAATTTCCACGCAGAAGAGAATTTTTCTTTTTCTTCTGCCGTAAATCGGGTGAAAGTCCTGAAAAATTCCTGCTCAAGCTCGTCAGGATTGAAGACCGTGTTGTTAGTTAGGATATCAAATGCCATTTGCGCTTTCTCCTCTTATAATATATCAAAAAATCAGCCTGAATGAATATCTAAAGTTGTAATTTTTGATGTTTTCATGTGACTGTTTTTTATGATAAAATCCATTTATGAATATTTCCGCATCTAAAAAATCATTGTCAGGTCAAATTACTGTTCCAGGTTCAAAATCACATACAATCAGGGCGCTCATCCTTGCAACAATGGCAGATGGCGTTTCTCACATAAAAAATCCGCTTCCGAGCGCAGACTGTCTTTCTACGGCCGCAGCCGTTCCTTTAATCGGCTCAAGAATTGATTTGGGGCTGACGGATGGAGAAGCCGGCGAGGTCGGAAGTGAGTGGATTGTCTATGGAGCCGGCAAAAACATTCATCTTCCTGACGACGTAATAAATGTTGGAAATTCAGGGACTCTCTTGTATTTTATCTCTGCAATCGTGGCAAATTTTGAGGGCACTTCTGTAATTACGGGTGATGACAGCATAAGAAAGCGTCCTGTTGAGCATGTCGCTGACGCACTCAGGCAGCTCGGATCAGAAACTTATACCGCGCGTCCCGGAGTAAACGGATGCCCTCTGATCGTCCGTGGCAAAATCAAAAGCGGAACCGTAAGGACGCCGGGAGAGATTTCAAGCCAGTATATTTCAGGCCTCATGATTGCAGGAATTTTAATGGACGGAACTCTTGATATTGAGCTTTCAAATCCAAAGGAAACTCCTTATCTTACGATGACGCAGCGTTGGCTTGAAAAAGTCGGCGTTCCAGTTAAAGTTTCTGATGATTTCAAGCACATTCAGGTAAAGGGGCCTGTTAATCTCAAGGCTTTTGACACGGTGATTCCAAGTGACTGGGAAGCCGTTGCTTTTCCTTTGGTTGCGGGAATAATTTCTGACAGCGAAATCACAATCAACAACATTGACGGAAGCGGAACTCAAGGGGATGATGCCGTGGTTGATATATTAAAATCCCTTGGCGCAGACATCGAGTGGAACAAAAAAAATGAGACCATAACCGTCAGAGGTGGCAAAAAAGCAAAAGACGGAATCGGCCGCCTTACGACTGAGAATTGCCCTGGCGGAGAATGCCACATAAACATAGCAGGATTTCCTGATGCAATCTGTGCCTTGAGTGTCGCAGCATGTTTTACTGAAGGGACTGTCGTTATTGAGGATGCCGCAGTCTGCCGCCGGAAAGAGACTGACAGGCTTAAAGTCTTAAAATCAGAACTCACAAAACTTGGAGCGGACGTTGAGGAAGGAGAAGATTACCTTAAAATAAAAGGTCACTCTCCTGTTCTTGCGGACGGAAGCGCAAATCCAGACTTTGCCCTGCATGGAGGCTATGTAGAAAGCTATGACGATCACAGGATGGCCATGTCAATGGCTGTTTTAGGTCTCGGTCTTGGAGAAGGGGAGCGCGTAATCGTAAAAAATGCAGAGTGCTGCAGCGTAAGTTTCCCTCATTTTTATGATGTGATGAATAATCTTAATGCGGATTATAAAACAGTAGATTAATGCCGCATAAGCGGTGAATCAGCGGATTTTGGAGGTGCATGATGCTGAGCGATATTGAAATTTCACGACAGAACAGGATGATTCCGATTGCTGAGGTGGCAAAAAAAATCGGAATTGAAAGTGATTCCCTTGAGTCATACGGAAAATACAAGGCGAAAATCACTATGGAAGAACTCAATTTTCTTCAGAAAAAAGCCTCCGATCCTAAGAATCGTGGAAAACTCATCCTTACTACGGCAGTCACTCCGACTCCAGCCGGAGAGGGCAAATCTACAGTTTCAATTGGTTTGGGAGATGGATTGAACAAAATCGGAAAAAAAGCCGTCATCGCACTCAGGGAACCTTCATTAGGCCCATGCTTTGGCGTAAAAGGCGGTGCCTGCGGTGGCGGACATGCTCAAATTGTTCCAATGGAGGACATCAACCTTCACTTTACAGGCGACATCCACGCAATTTCGATTGCAAATAATCTTATCGCGGCTTTAATTGACAACCACATCAAGCAGGGGAACGAACTCAACATAGATCCGCGCTCAATCACATGGAAGCGGTGCGTTGACTTGAACGACCGCGAACTCAGGAATATCGTTGTCGGACTTGGCGGAATCGCTGACGGAATGCCTCGTGAAGATCACTTTTGCATTACGGTTGCAAGCGAGCTTATGGCAATCATTTGTCTTGCACATTCAATTTCAGACCTCAAGCGCAGGATCGGAAACATCACAATCGGAAAAACTTTTGACAAGCGTCCGGTAAAATTCGGTGAGCTAAAGTGCACTGGGGCTATAGCCGTCCTCTTAAAAGATGCAATCAAGCCGAATCTCGTTCAGACTCTTGAAAAAAATCCTGTTTTCGTTCACGGAGGGCCTTTTGCAAACATAGCTCAGGGAACAAATTCTATAAACGCAACGCTTTGTGCACTTGCCTCTGGAGATTATGTTGTGACTGAGGCCGGATTTGCCGCTGATTTGGGTGCTGAAAAATTCATGGACATAAAGTGCCGCATCGCAGGAATTTCTCCTGACGTGGTTGTAATTGTCGCGACCGTCCGCGCCCTTAAAATGCACGGCGGAATGGCAAAGGCTGACCTTTCTACTCCGAGCGTGGATGCATTAAGGAAAGGTTTTGAAAATCTTGCAGTTCACATCGAGAACATCGCAAAATTCGGAGTTCCGTCCGTGGTTGCCGTCAACAGATTTGTCACGGATACTGATGAAGAAATCAATCTATTAAAGCAGCTCTGCGCAGAAAAAGGTGCGAAGGCCGTTTTGTGTGAGGGCTGGGAAAAAGGCGGTGAAGGTGCCGTGGAGCTTGCAAAAACTGTCGTTCAGGTAACAGAAACTGAAAAGCCTAATTTCCATTACCTTTATGAGTCAAATCTCTCTCTTGCAGAAAAAATCCGCACGATTGCAAAAGAAATCTACCGCGCAAGGGATGTTGAATTTGCTCCGAACGTTTTGAAAAAGCTCCGTGATTTTGAGGAAGCAGGCTACAAGGAACTGCCTGTGTGCATTGCAAAAACACAGAACTCAATCAGTCACGACCCAAAATTGATGGGAACTCCAAAAGATTACATATTCCCTGTACGGGACGTGCAGCTTTATTCAGGAGCCGAGTTTGTTGTCGCTCTTGCCGGTGAGATAATGACGATGCCGGGCCTTCCAAAACTGCCTGCCGCATTAAAAATAGACATCGACGATGATGGAAATATTACGGGGTTGTTTTAATGTTTAGATTTTTTTTCAAGAAGAACTTCTGCGACGGATGGGATAATTTTTTCTTCATAATCATCTCAAATTTGATTCCTCTCGCACTGATGGCTGCCGGATTTTTTTCGCTCAAGATTACTTCCGATATAAATCCATATCTTCCAAATGTTTGTGTGCTGATTTTTTTCATGCTGACTGTGCTTTCCACTTTTTCGTGGGGAGCAAATGCCGCTAAACTTGCAGATTTTGAGACTCCGACTTTCTCTGCATTTTTCTCAACCTTAAAATATGTCTGGAAAATCGGACTCCTGTACGGTCTTTTTTTGGCAGCCGCAGCATTTGTATTTAGAATTGCGCTCGCTTATTATTTTTCAAGCTACTTAAAAAGCGGAAGCGCGCTGTTCTTGATACTCACGGCTCTTTTGTGCTGGTTTGGAGTCATCTGCGTACTGGCATTACAGTGGTTTATTCCGCTGTACTTTTTGCAGGATGACAACGGATTCTTAAAGTGCCTTAAAAAATCATTCATCATCTTTTTTGACAATGCAGCGTTTACAGTGGAGGTCTTCATCCTCAATCTGGCTCTGGCAGTCCTCACTTTCATTACGGTTGGAATTTTTCCGGGGCTGAACGGAATTTTACTTTCATGTACGAATGCATTGCGACTCAGGCTTTACAAATATGACTGGCTTGAGGAGCATCCTGAGTTTTTATCAGACAGGGATAAGCGGAGCGAAGTTCCTTGGGATGAACTCTTAAAAGAAGACAAGGAAAGCCTTGGGGACAGAAAATTCACGTCTTTTATCTTTCCGTGGAAGTAAAATTTACTGTTTTGTATAAATATCCCTCTGATGTTTCTATACATGATAACTTGTTTTAAGATAGTGTTTGGTATAAACTTTTCCTATCTTTTTTCAAAAAAGTGAGGATTAAAATGAAAAAACTGATGGCTTATGCTGCGCTGGTCTTGGCTGCGGCAATGATGATTTCTGGCTGCAATGAAAAATCTGGAAACGGCAAAATTAGAATCGGTGTAGTTCAGCTTGTCGAGCACTCTGCCCTTGATGCAAATTACAAGGGATTTGTAGACGGTCTTGCAGAAGCCGGATATGTTGACGGCCAGA
>JAEEGL015559887.1_pt1 | contig 34445 bp, 29 predicted proteins | sample 9134231 | NCBI WGS metagenome assembly JAEEGL01 (sample SAMN16246548, study PRJNA631951) | gut metagenome | biome: gut microbiome; feature: rumen; material: fiber-attached | host: Bos | place: Iran: Karaj | collected 2018-10
ATAATAGATGAGCTGGCACTTGTGCTGGCTTACTTTACTGCGCTCCTTTTAAGGCACGGAAGCGGAATCGCCATGTGGGCGGACTACTTCGAAGGAATTTATGTTTCAGTTCTGGTAGTTGCAGTTTTGGTGCAGGCATTGGTTTTCATTTTCTATGATTACAGTAAACCGATACCGCTTAATCAGGAACTTATCAAGTCGATTGTTTCTATAGTTAAAGGCAGATTCATTCTTTTTATCTCAATTGTCCTGTATCTGTATATGATGAAGCAGGGAGAGAATTCGTCCAGATTTGTTGTTCCTGCCACGGCAGTAATTGATATCTTCTATACTTTCATTTTGCGGACTCTTTACAAGATACATTACATTCACAAGTATGGAAGATCAGAGGAAGTACTTCTCGATATAACATATCCGTATCCTATGGATGATGAGTTTGACAGAATACTTTCAGGAAGACACTATGATAAGGCTCTTATTCATACCTATGATGAAAAGAAAAAGATAAGAGCTACTGAAGATGAAATAAATCACGTCGTTAAGATTGTTGAAGATAAAGGCGTTCATCCTTATGTTTCACTTGAGACATTGGGATACAAAGTCAGAGACGGAATTGTGTGTGACATTAAAGATTATGCTACAATTCCTGTATCTGTAAGAAGTGAGAAATTTGGATTGTTTGGTGTTGGTTACTCAATCGCCAGAACAGAGGAGGCAGTTCTTCATGTGGTAAGGCACATTAAGGAGCTCTCCGGCAAATATATCTGTTTCTCAAATGTTCACACTGTTGTTATGGCAAAAGAGAATAAGGAGTACTGTGATGTTCTTAACGGAGCAGCTTTTGTTTTTGCAGACGGAACTCCGATTGCCCAGAGGCAGCAAAAGAGCGGCTATGAGTATGCTGAGAGAATTGCAGGCCCTGATTTTATGGAGCACATGTTCAGAGCAACAGCAGATGGCAGCCTTAGCCATTATTTTTACGGAGCATCACAGGAGACTCTTGATATTTTAGAAAAGAGTCTTAAACGCAAGTATCCTGATATGGTCATCAAGGGAATGTATTCTCCTCCATTCAGAAAGCTTACTGAGGAAGAGGATCAGGCTGATATAGACAGAATTAATGAAGCGAATGCTGATATTGTCTGGATCGGACTTGGTGCACCCAAACAGGAAAAATGGATGCAGATGCATCGCGACAAGATTCATGGCGTTATGATGGGAGTTGGAGCAGGCTTCGATTTCCACGCAGGCACAATTAAGAGAGCGCCTAAATGGATTCAGAGGATTGGCTTCGAATGGCTCTACAGACTGTTCCAGGATCCTAAGCGTCTTATCCGAAGATACTTTGTTACAAATATCAAGTATTTTTGGTATTCTCTCATGGAGAGATTTGTTGTTTAATATGTATATTGAGGGGATTTTTTTTCGGGGAATATGTTTTGTTGAGAGGAAATAGGAAATGAGCAAGAAGTACAAAACACTGCAGACTTATGTTCTGTGGGCAATTGATATGGCATGCATTGTCTTGTCATACATTCTTTTTACATGGCTTAGGTACAATAACAATAATGATTGGGGCGATAAGACCCTTCATTACATGGTATGCGTAATTTTTCTTCTGTTCTGTACCGGATATGCATTTATGGCTGACTGGAACAGGGATTTCTTACTAAGAGGATACTTCAAAGAGTTTATCTCTGTGATCAGATTTGTTGCCATAATGATAGTAGCATCAATGTCACTGGTATTCTTCCTTAATTGGAGTAACATACTTTCACGTTTTGTTATTATCAATTTTATTTGGTCAGATATTCTTTTTACATATATAGCAAGAGTTATATTCAAAAACATTTTCAGAAAGCATATCTCAAGCGATCTTAATTGTGAAAGAGTTGTTGTTATTGCTGAGCGAGAGCTCGTGGAGGACACAGTTAAGAAGCTCACTGAGAATGCTAAGAACCTTGGATATAAGATTGTTAGAGCATATTGCGTTGATACGGATCCAGATGCGGCTCAGAATAATGCAGACTGGTACATTGGTGATGTTCACGTTCACTATGGTATAGAGAATCTTACAGAGCGTCTTCTCACAGACCCATTTGATGAGGTGTTCATCAACACTCCTAATATCCCACAGCGCAACATGGAGGATATTATCATCGGTTTTGAGGAGATGGGTGTTACAACACACTACAACCTTGAACTTCCAAATGTGGGCAAGGCAGCAACTGAGGTTGGAGATTTCCTTGATTACACCTGCATTACTTATACCATGTTCCGCAGCAGCTATAAGAGACTCTTTATTAAGAGAATCATCGATGTCATTGGCGGACTTGTAGGACTTATTTTCACAGGTATTATTACTCTTTTCCTTGCTCCAGCAATTAAGCTTGATTCTCCGGGCCCTGTATTCTTCTCACAGACCAGAATCGGTAAGAACGGAAGAAGATTTAAGATCTATAAATTCCGTTCCATGTATACTGATGCAGAGGAGAGGAAAAAAGAACTTGAGAGCCAGAACGAAATGAATGGTCTTATGTTTAAGATGGAGGACGACCCTCGTGTTACAAAGGTGGGTAAGTTTATCCGTAAGACATCACTTGATGAATTCCCACAGTTCCTCAATGTTCTTAAGGGAGATATGAGTCTTGTAGGTACAAGACCACCGACAGAGAACGAGTTCAAGCAGTACAACGAGCACTACAGAAGACGTCTTTCCATGACTCCCGGTCTTACAGGACTTTGGCAGATCAGCGGAAGAAGCGATATTCAGGACTTTGATGAGGTTGTTAAACTCGACCTTAAGTATATCGATAACTGGAGCCTTACAGAGGACTTCAAGATTCTTCTCAGTACAGTAGGTGTTGTATTGTTTGGAAAAGGAGCAAAGTGACAACCAAAAGTTTTTCTGAGAAAAACTGCATAAATATCAAGCATTTTAGCGCTGCATTGACAGCGCTTTTTGCGCTTTCTGTGATACCTTTGATTGTGATAGGCTTTTTTAACTTTCCAAGTGCAGATGACTTTTCCATGGCCTTTGAAACTCACGAGAAATTTGTTCAGACCGGAAATGTCTTCGTTACCTTGGGATATGCTTTTTACATGGGATTTTGGTATTATATGAACTGGACGGGCTACTTCTTTTCAGCTGCCCTTACAGCGATGTGCCCATCAATTTTTGATGAGAAACTGTACTTTCTTACTTCCATCATTGTTTTGGGAATGGTGATTGCAGGAGCATTTGTTTTCTTTGATGCTGCGCTTGTCAAAAAGCTTGGTCTGTCCAAGGACTTAGCGAGAGTTTTATGCGTGCTTACTCTTTTTGCCATGATTCAGAGTATGCCTGCAGGTACAGCTAGAAATGAGGCCTTTTATTGGTACAGCGGAGCCATAAATTATAGTTTTATGTTTGGACTGGGGCTCTTGTGGCTTGGGCTTCTTATTAGGCTTGAGATTTCATCTAAAAAGGTCCTTCTTGTAACCACATGCATTCTCGGCTTTTTGCTGGGAGGAGCGAATTATATGACAGCTTTATCGCTGGCAGTCGTTTCTTTTTGCATTATAGTTTTAAGGATTATTAAGAAGATAAAAAAAGAAGATTGTAACATTGTACTTGTTTTTCCTGCGTTGCTTAATATCGCGGGACTACTGGTTTCGGCAGCGGCTCCCGGAAATAAGGTGAGGGGAGAAGCTCTTAATTCCCTAAATCCAATTGTTGCGATAATAAGGTCTGTATATCATGTTTTTGACCTTTGTATAAATGACTGGATGCGCTGGGAGGTTATCGTTATCCTGGCCATTATTGCTGTTTTCGCATTTTGCGGAGCAGGAACGATAAAGATAAAATTTGAGCATCCTGCTCTTTTTTCAACGTTCTGCTTTTTAATGGTTGCGGTAAATATTGTTCCTCCGCTGTTTGCGACAGGAAACTTTGATGCCGGAAGAATGTCAGCTATTATCTGGATGCAGTTTGTTTTGATGATGGGCTTTATAGTTTTTTACAACTGTGTTTGGCTAAGGCAGTCCTGGGAAGACAGGTTTAATGATGCTGATGATACACCAAATTCTCTCGGCCCTAGGGCAAGTCGGGCAGTAATTGTTCTGGTTATGTTTTTGGCTGTTGGCCTTATGCTTTCAATCTATGTGGACAGAGGCTATATTACTTCAGCTTCTGCAGTAAGTGATCTTGTTTCTGGAAATGCAGCTACTTACAAGAGTGAAAACTATGAGAGGCTTGCTATACTTAGAGATACTAGCTCTGATGTTGTAGAACTTGCAGAGCATCAGGTTAAACCGGAGCTTCTTTTCTTTAGTGATATAACTGAGGACACTGCAGACTGGCTAAACATGGCAGTTGCAGAGTACTACGGAAAGACTTCTGTAAAAATACGGAGATAGAGGACAAAAAATGAGTAAGATTTCAATTATTGTTCCTGTGTATTATAACGCAGATACACTCGAGCTTTTATATGCAGACTTAAAGGAAAAGGTCCTTGGAAAGATCGGCGATTACGAGCTGGTTTTTGTTGATGACGGCTCAGGAGATAACTCCTGGGAAATCATCCAGAAAATTGCAGCTATGGACAAAAATGTTGTTTGCACAAAGCTTTCAAGAAACTTTGGAGAGCATGCAGCTATCCTCGCTGGACTTTCTGTTTGTACAGGTGACTGCGCACTGACAAAGCAGGCAGATCTTCAGGAGGACTCAACTCTTATCCTCGACATGTATGAGAGCTGGAAAAGAGGAAATAAGGTTGTTCTTGCCATCAGAGAGTCAAGAGATGAGAACGCAGTCAAGAAGTTCTTTGCCGGCTGTTACTACTGGCTTGTAAGAAAGACCATCAACAAGGAGATGCCTCAGGGCGGCTGTGACTGTTATCTTGTAGACAGGCAGGTCATCAAGGTTCTTCAGATGATGGATGAGAAAAATTCCTCACTCACCCTTCAGGTTATGTGGGTAGGCTTTAAGACAGAAAAGATATATTTCCACAGAAAAGACAGGGAAATCGGAAAGTCCAGATGGACACTTGCCAAGAAATTCAAGCTGGTTGTTGATTCAATGATGAGCTTTACATATTTCCCGATAAGGGCAATGGCTACAATGGGATTTATTTTTGCGCTTTGCTCTCTGATCGGTATTATCCTTGTTATCAGAGAGAAGCTTGTTGTAGGAACACCTATCGTTGGTTATGCTTCAATGATGTGTATCATTTTGTTTGGTTTTGGAATGCTGTTCATCATGCTGTCCATACTCGGTGAGTATATCTGGCGTGCATTGGAAGAAGCAAGGAACAGGCCGCCATTTATCATTGATGAAGTAAAGCGACAGGATGACGAGAAGTGAGGTTAGGATGAAGGAAGAATTTGCCATAGACAGATTCATAAGAAAGCTTATAAGTGAGAGGCTTTTTGAGATATGTATCGGACTATCGCTTTTGGCGGCAGTTCTTATAAGAGTATTCCTTGCGCCTAACACAGAGCTGTCTCCTGACTATGATTTTTTCTATAAGTCCTGGGTTCAGTTCTACAGAGATAACGGCGGACTAAAAGGTCTTGAATGGGCGCCGGGCGATTACTATGTTCCATTCAACGTTATTTATGCCCTTTGCTCATACCTGCCATGCGATACCTGGGTTCCACTTAGCATTCTTCCATGTATCTGCGAATTTGTTTCAGCTTTCTTTATCTATAAGATTTTTAATCTGCTTTCAGGAAAGAAAGAGTTATCAGCTTTTGTAGGTGTTGCAACTCTTTTCCTGCCGTTTGTTATCTTTAACGGCAGCTTGTGGAAACAGGTTGATGCAGTTTACACCTGCTTTTTGGTTATAACTCTTTATGAGGTTCTTAAAGAAAACTACACCAAGGCATTTATTTTTTACTCAATAGCCTTTACTTTCAAGCTTCAGGCTATCATTTTCCTGCCGGCGCTTTTGATCCTTTATATAAACGGTGGTTTTAGAAAAAAGAAATTCAGTATGCTTGAGTTTTTCTGGATCCCGGTTATTTTCCTTGTTGCAGGACTTCCGGAAGTTTTGGCAAAGCATGGCCTTAAGGCTACATATTTTGCTTACTTTGCTCAGACAGGTGAACTTCAGAGCGAAGGTTATGGAATGGTATCTTATTTCCCTAATCTTTACAATTTCGGTTTTGATAACTATGATCAGCTTCTTTCAAAAGGTGCAGTACTGCTTCTTTTCACAGTGCTGATGTTTATTGCTTTTTTCTGCTACAGACATAGGGAAAACTTTGATGAGAAAAAAGTGATTGGTCTTGTTATATGGACTGCATATACTTGTGTTATGCTGCTTCCGGGCATGCATGAGAGATATGACTACGCGATGCTTCTTGTCCTTACTCCATATGCGATAGTCTGCAACAAGAAAATTATAGTGCCTATGATCATGGCAAACCTGTGCTCTTTGGCGACCTATGCAACTGTGCTGTTTCATGTGGATATTTTCCCACTTCATTACATTGCGCTTGTTTATACAGCTGCATATGTGTGGATAACAATAGATATGGTGAAGAGCCTTATGAGAAGGGATGGACAAATTGAAGCTTAAGAATGGTTTCAACTTAATAATTGTTGGATGTCTTTCCATTGCTGCTTTGATTGTCTTTGCCGTCAGCTTTTTTACCACAATCTACTATGACATGAATATTGATGTGGATTTTCCGCAGTATGGGAAGGAAAACATTCCCCTGCTTATTATTTTTTCTGTCGTAGTGATGTTTCTTTTTTACAAGATATACAGAAGAGGCAAAAATATCTTATCTGGGAAAGGTACATTTGTTTTTGCCCTATGCTTTTGCTTTTGCTACTGCATGATGCTGATTCTGGCTATAAAGCCAAGACCGGTGAACGATTCCATGACACTCAACAGGATCATAAATGATTTCATGGACGGCGATTACAGCCAACTCACTACGCCGGGAGGTTATTTGTTTTACTGGCCTTATCAGCTTGGATATGTGGCATTTGGACAGATAATGTGCACGATATTTGGCAAGGATAACTTTTTTGCCTGGGATATTTGTCAGCTTATTTCAATAATGACAACTCTTTTTCTTCTTCACAGGATTACCTGGGAGATATTTGAGGAAAAAGTTATATGCGGACTCATGGATATTTTGTCCGCGGGCTGCCTGTTTTTTTATAACTACGTGACTTATGTCTATGGCGATATCCTCAGTATGGGCCCACAGACACTGGCTTTATATCTTACTCTTTTATATATCAAGAGGGAGAAAAAAAGATATATTGCGGGAGCAGCTTTATCAATTGCCTTTGCGGTTATGCTAAAGTCAAATGCGCAGATTGCTCTGATCGCCATGTCTATGCTGATAATCGGAAGTATCATTAAGAGCGGAAGAGACTTTGACAGGAGTATGATTCTTAAGAGACTGGTCGAGCGAGTGCTTATGGTAGTAATACTGGTCATTGCTGTTAAATCTGTGGGACTTGCAGTTAACAGCTACTACAGAAATGTGACCGGGCTTGCAGAAATGCCGGATGGATGTCCTTTGGAGTCCTACATTGCCATGGGACTTCAGGAGAGCGAACTTGAGGATGGGTGGTATAATGGATATCATTACACCATATATGGCGAGTTTAATGATTATGATGCGGATGCTGCAAGAATGATGGCTCGAGAGAATATTGCTGAGACACTAAAGAGCTTTATCAGTAATCCTCTTCACGGCGGAAGATATCTTCTTAGAAAATTCACTACACAGTGGGCGGATTCAGTATGCATCTCAACGCATAACCTCGACCTTGTCAGCAGACATGTTGAGAATCCGACAAAAATGATGTATTATCTTGTTTTTGGAGATGGAAGTAAGATTCTGATCTGGGTCATGAATGTTTTTATGACGATATGTTATCTTTGCGTTTGCATTTGTTTATTTAGAATCCTTAAGGACAAGAAGGTATCATCTTCAGCAATGCTGTTTCTTATTCTTATCTTCGGAGGAATTGTATTTCATGAGTTTTGGGAGGGAACTTCCAGATACGCCATGAGATATTATATATACTGGCTCCCATTCGCAGCAGCGGGATTAAAGATTATTCTTGATGCGTTAGAGACGAAGATTCACGGGGCCTGAGTAGTAGTTTAGTTTAGGATAATAGGAGAAAATTAGAAATGCCAATTAGAATTAATAGTTTCATGGGAAAATTCGGATGGTTTGCAAGAAAGCATTTTCCAATGCTTGCAAGTGATGCATATTTAAAGCTTCAGTTTGTAACAAGAAGTAAGTCTCAGAAGGCTTACTGTGACTACTTCCTTAATTCAAAAGAAGTACCGATGCCAAATGTTGTAAATATCGAGACAATCAACAGATGTAATTCCACCTGTGCGTTCTGTACAGCAAATGTTCATGCTGAGTGCAGACCGCTTGCAAAGATTGATGATGACCTTTACAGGAACATCATTGACCAGCTTGCTGACTGGGGATACAAGGGACATCTTACTCTTTACGGCAACAATGAGCCACTTCTTGACACCAAGATTGTGGAGAGACATAAATATGCCAGAGAGAAGCTTCCAGACAGCTTTATATTCATGTCAACTAACGGACTTATCCTTACAATTGATAAGGTAAAAGAGGTTGCTCCATATATCAATCAGCTTATCATCAACAACTACTCAATGGAGATGAAGCTTCACAAGAATATTCAGGAGATTTACGACTATGTAAAGGCACATCCTGATGAGTTCAAGGACCTCGATATCGAGATACAGATGAGATATCTTCAGGAGGTTCTTACCAACAGAGCAGGCAGTGCGCCTAACAAGAAGGCAACAGAGAAGGTTATCGAAGAGACATGTCTTTTACCATTTACAGATATGTGGATCATGCCAAACGGTAAAATGGGACTTTGCTGCTGCGATAACTTTGAGAAAACCGATTTTGGTGATCTGACAAAGATGTCACTTAAAGAGGCTTGGGGAAGCGAGCAGTTCCAGAAGGTAAGAAGACAGATCGCTGAGGGAAGACAGAATTATCCATTCTGTAAGCACTGTGATTTCATCGATGCAGGCTTCCGTATGCAGATCGTAAATGCAATTCTTCGTGGAGATCAGGACGCAGCCAACAAGCTTGGTGGCCATGAGCGTATGAAGATTGGAAACAAGAATAACTCAGACGACAACATCAAATGAGGAGAAAATCATGGATAAGATCGCGGTTCTGATTCCTTGTTACAATGAGGAAAAGACAATTGGTAAGGTTGTAAGAGATGCCCAAAAGGCACTTCCTGAAGCCACAATATATGTTTATAACAATAACTCAAGTGACAGAACTGTAGAGGTTGCAACTGAGGCCGGAGCAGTAGTCAGAAATGAGTACATGCAGGGAAAAGGCAACGTCATCAGACGCATGTTTAGGGAGATTGATGCCCTTGTGTATGTAATGGTTGACGGTGATGACACTTATCCTATGGATGCAGCACCTGAGATGGTGGACAAAGTTCTTAACCATAACGCAGATATGGTTGTCGGAGACAGACTTTCATCAACTTATTTTCAGGAGAACAAGCGTCCCTTTCATAACTTTGGTAACAACCTTGTCAGAGGTAGTATCAATAAGCTTTTCGACTGCAATATAAAAGATATCATGACAGGCTTTAGGGCCTTCAGTTATGAATTCGTTAAGACATTCCCTGTTTTGTCGAAGGGGTTTGAGATTGAGACAGAGATGACTATCCATGCGGTTTATAACAACATGCAGATTGAGAATGTTGTTATAGATTACAGGGACAGGCCTGCAGGATCAGTAAGTAAGCTTAATACCTATTCTGATGGCTTCAAGGTTCTGAGGACAATCTTAAGACTTTACAGGAGCTACAAGCCATTTTGGTTTTTCTTTGCAATTGCAGTTGTGCTAGCACTTATATCAATCGGATTCATGATCCCGATTCTTAAGGAGTATTGGTTAACACATCTTGTTCCAAGATTCCCTACTCTTATTGTGTGCTGCTTTATCATGCTTGCTGCTGTTCAGAGCATCTTTACAGGTATGCTCCTGTCTACAATGGCACTTGCTGACCGCAGACAGTTTGAAATGCAGCTTAACATGCTTCAGAGGCACAAAGAGACTGATTCTAGAAATGATGAATTATTGGACTAAATTGCAGAAATGCGCACTACGCTGCGCATTTCGTGAAATCATGATACGAGTGCAAATAGGCCCTGCGACGTAGTCGCACTGGAATGGCCTATTTGTCATATGTTCTTAGGCATTGTCCAAGAACATATGAATTATTAAGCTAAATCTGATAAAAATGTGAGAGGCGATAGGAATGGATGATTCCTCCAGGAAAAAACTGGCTTTTTCCGCGTCAAAGGACTTAATATTCAGTATACTTGCACTTATTGTGTATAACGGTGTCATACAGCTCATCATCTATCCCGGACTTAACTCCGGGATGGGTGCTGATGCTTTTGGCACCGTTCTTTATTTGTTATCAGTTGTTTCTGTCATGGGAGCTGGTTTTGGCTCTGCAGCCAGTTATTCACGCATGGTAGCTAGGAAAAATCGTACTGAAAAAAATGGTGACTACAATGTTTTTTTACTGATCGTTGCCGGAATTTCTGTTGTAGTTACCTTTGTTTCATTGCTTCTGCTAAAAAGTTTTAATGTTCCATTGTATCTGCTGATGCTTTTTTTGATGGTGATTACAGTTATCAGGTACTACGCGGACGTTGAATACCGCATGAACATAAGGTTCAGGGATTATTTCTTTTTCTTTGTCACAGTTTCAATAGGGTATTTGCTCGGACTAGCTGTATATAGATTTACAGGAAACTGGGTATTTACTATTCTCCTTGGGGAGCTGTTTGGCATTTTATATACAATACTGAGGGGAAAGATTTTTAGAAGTCCTTTTTGGATTAGATCAGAGTGCTTCTTGGAGAACCTTAAAGCCTGCTTTGTGATATCGGCAAGCAACATTATCTCTGCGCTTATTCTTGGATCAGACAGGATTCTGCTAAGGCTCATTGTCGGTGCGAGGGAAGTCACTGTTTTTTATACTGCTAGCCTTATTGGAAAGATAGCAGCCATGATAACTACGCCGCTTAATGGAGTGATCATCAGTTATTTTACAAATTATGATATAAAGCTTAGGAAAAAAGCTTTTTTATTAGTGAGTTTTCTTATGGCAATTGCATCAGTACTAGGCGCTTTCATCTGTACATTTTTTTCCCGCATCTTTGTTAAGCTTATGTATCCTGAAGTATTTGAGGAAGCAAAAGAGTTATTTTTTGTAGCTAATCTTGGGCAGATACTGTTTTTTATATCAGGATCACTTATGGTTATTGTGCTCAGTTTTACAAAGGAAAAGCTGCAGCTTTGGATAAACCTCATTTACATTGGTCTTTTTATGGCAATAGTAATCCCTATGACCTGTCTTATGGAAATGAAGGGACTGGCCATAGGGCTTATAGTTGTAAATATGTTGAGATTTGTGATAACTGCCATGTTCGGCCTTAAGTACCTAAAATCTTACTCGGGCTGAGCAAGAAGGTATTCGCCATTTAGGTAGCGCTGGTACTGATCCGGATAGTCTGTTTTGAATAATTCCTCGTCAACTTTGTAATAATAATTTGGATCAAACTGAGAAATGGCTACAAAATCAGTTGTTCTATAACACATTGGCTCATAGTCTTCCATGGTATTAGGAATATGAGCAAGGAATCTGGCTACAATCTGCCTTCCTGTGAGACTGAGGTGGAGGTTATCCATCAGATACTGTCCATAGGTGTCAAGGTAAAGGTCAAACTTTGATCTGAACATTGTATCAAGGATGTAAAAGCCTTTTTCTTCAGCTATATTTCCCATTTTCTTAGCATAATCCTGGAGTGTTGCAAAACCGTTGCTGGTGATATAGGAATCTCCGATATAGCTGCCGTCGCCTGCAAAATACACAGCATAGAAAGGTGAGATAAGTACTATTGTCGCATTCGGGCTTAATGCCTGAAGCTTATCGATACCTCTGCTAAGCGCGCCGTAGTAGGTCTGAGTTTCATAAACTGAGTCATCGCCGACACTGTAAACATCAAGCGGAACTTTGTTGATAAAGTCATTGGCACCATATTCGATGAAGTAGTAATCAACTTCGTCAGGGTTTATCTGATTCATAGTGTTCAGTGTTTCAGGGTGACCATCAAGTACACGGTTTCTGTCAGCAGAACCTTCAAGAGCTTTTACCATTCCGAGGAAACAGTTTGATGTCCATTTATCATACTCCTCTGTGACGTCAGACTGAAGTTCCAGAGCAGCTGTGGTTCCGCCAATTGCAAGGTTATATGCTTTGGAATATGGAACCTTCTGCGATACAAGTGTCGGAATATCTGTTCCGTCTGATAAGCCGTTGGCTATCTGGCTGTCACCAAAGAATACCATTACAAGGTTGTCGTCTACGTTGAACTTTTCTCGAATTTCATCAGGGACTTCTGCAGTAGTTGCCTCTTGGCCACTTGAAGAAGGAATTTCTTCAAAATCCGGCTCTGTAAGATCTTCTGCGATAACAATTTCTAATGAACTGGCCTCGCTTGCTGCATCATCGTTAGTGGCGAGTTTGCCATCTGATTCAATTTTTCCGGATGTTCCAGAGTGGTCATCGTTATTGTCCTTACCCCCTGTAAGCGAACAGCCTGTTAACATAAGTGAAAATGCAATAGTGATTGCTGTAAGTCTTCTAAATCCTTTTTTCATAATATCCTCACTCCTTTAATACTAGATTATACCACTTTTGAACGGCTTGTATTAAACTTTTCTTAAACTTTCCTAAAGTCTGATTATTTTCCGTGTGTTATCCGATATAATATATGTGAGGAACTAGCGCTTGTGTTACGTATTCATGGGAGGCACAGGATGGTAGCGAGAAAATGCCAATGGATGGGTATAATTTCATTATTTCTTGCTATGCTTCTTTTCTCTGACATTTTGATGGTAAGGGCTGCTGAAAGTGGCACTATCATTGGGGACGGAATTTCTGAGACACTTGAGGCTTATGGTTTGGAAGAGGATGAGATCTGGGCTCTGATCAATAAGACGGAGCTGAGGTCTTCAGTTGATGTAGAGGAGTTCAAAAAGACTGTTGCTACCGAAAAGCTCCTCAAATCAATAGATAAAGAGTCGATCAATAAGGGAATAAGTGACATAAATCTTTTGGAAAGCATGGATGCGGAGGAAATACTCGCAGATTACACCGAGAAAAAGGCGTCTGGCGAGCTTGATGAACTGATAAAAGATGTTTTGGCGTCAGATGATTTTAATGAGGATTATATTAAGAATCATCCTGTTGATATTCCAAATGTTTCAATTCCAATAGTTAATGAGGACAGTCCTTTTGATTACATCATTGATCCTCAGGGGCTCATTAGCCAGACTGAAGCAGCTCGCTTCGGAGGCGGAGATGTAAAAGAGGGTGCAAGCGTACTGTTCAGAAATTCCGACAGCGATTATAAGTTCTCCGATTACAGCGATAAGTTAAAGATTACAAATAAAAGTACTATTCCGCTTCAGGTTACTATCAGCGCCTGGATCGATGATCCTGGTGATATTACTATGGCTGAGAGCACCTCAGATCTTAGCGGGAATAATCCATCTTTGTTCATGGCTCTCGTTGATGACGAGGGTGTCCTGGGTGTGCTCAACGCAAATGGCAGCATAGAGATCAGCGTTGTACTCAAGGCGGTTCCTGATGGAACATATACTGTTGAGTACAACGAAGAGACTGAAAAATATGAGTATAAGCTTTCTGAAAAAGCCGATGAGTCTTTGTATGATACCTTCTCCTTTGGGCTTTTTGCTGATTGCAATACTGAGGCCAAATGGAATGGTGTTTCAAAACTTCCAAGAGTAAAGGTTAACTGGAAGACTGAGCCTATCCGCACAGATTGGGACAAAGTGACAGCTGACTTTGATGAGGATGAAAAAGTCAGATTTGCAGCTTACAAGAAGATTAAACTCGATGAACTCAGAGAAGCAGAGCTTGAAAGGCTTGTAAATGAAGAGCTGGAGCGGCTTATTGATGAGGAGCTGGAACCTCTTATCGAAGCGGAGGTCAATAAGCTTGCTGCAGAGAAGTTCATGGAAATACTTAATACAATTGTTAACGGTGAGATGAGCCTGGAAGATTATAAAGCATTGGCCGCTGGTTCTGATGAAGCTAATGATATTTCTACTGACGAGACTGCAGTTATAGATATAGGAGGTATTGCAGATAGAGAGGTAGAAAGAGATACAGATAGAGGAATAGGAAGAGATATAGATACAGATACAGGTACGGACAGAGAGATAGAAAGAGATATAGAAAGAGATATAGAAAGAGATATAGAAAGAGATAGCATCAGCGATGTGAATAGTGAAATAAATAGCGAGCAGGATTTAACAGATTCGGACGCGATAGTTCCAGGCATATCCAATCTGGAAATCGAGAACGAAACTGCTCACTTACCTCAAAATGGTAATTCTTCAAATTCCGGCAATGAGACAGAAGAGATTCTTATCATCAGTTCGGATTAAGTAGTAAAAGTTAAAACTGTATAAATATATTTCATTTTGTCAGAAAATAGCTTAGAATATTAGGAGAGATGAAAGGAGTTGCATGAATATTGCGATAATTTTAGCGGGAGGCAGTGGCACCCGCGTTAACTCAGATATTCCTAAGCAGTTCGTAAATTTGTCCGGCAAGATGATGATGGTTCACAGCATGCAGCCGTTTGCTGAACTGTCGTTTATTGATAATATCCAGATAGTTGCAGGAGAATCCTACAGAGAGATGATTGAGGATGCTCTGATCGATGAAACCGAGATCAGCGAGAAGCTTCTTGGTTTTACTGATCCTGGTGAAAACAGGCAGCTATCTATTTTTAATGCCCTAAAGGACCTGGAAAAAATAGGACTCGGAGATAAGGTGGAGCATTGCATAATCCATGATGCTGCAAGACCTTTTGTTACCAAAGAGATCATAACTGAATGCTTTAAGGCACTTGAGAAGCATGATGGCGCAATGCCGGTTCTTCCAATGAATGACACTGTGTATTTTAGCAGGACCGGAGAAAGAGTTGATGAACTTTTGAACCGCAATACAATATTTGCAGGTCAGGCGCCGGAGGCATTTGATTACAAAAAGTATCTGAAGGCCAATGAGGAACTTTTGCCGGATAAGATTCTTCTTATAAAGGGCTCGACTGAGCCGGCTATAATGGCTGGAATGGATGTTGCGATGATTCCTGGTGATCAGAGGAATTTTAAAGTGACAACAGATGTAGACTTGGAGCGCGCTGAGGAATTATTCTGAAGAAATTTGTAACTATCCACAGAAATAGCGCGCTTTTTGCGTGTTTCAAAAGAACAGGATACAGGGATTAACAAATGAAAGCTCAGATTCTATACGGAATCGGGAATATAAGATATACAGATGTGGATAAGCCATCCTGCAGACCGGGAGAAGCTATAGTGAAGGTGAGTTGTTGCGGAATCTGCGGCTCGGATATCCCGAGAATATTTAAGACAGGTGCTCACAATATGCCAATTATTCCTGGGCATGAGTTCTCCGGAACTGTCGTTGAATGTGCAGATGACAGTTCGCTTATTGGGAAAAGAGTGGGTATTTTTCCACTGATTCCCTGCATGGAATGTCCGCAGTGTAAGAGCAGACACTATGAGATGTGCGAAAAATACAGCTATCTGGGCTCAAGATGCGATGGCGGTTTTGCTGAGTATGTAGCGGTCCCTGTGTGGAATCTTTTACCTGTTCCTGATGAAGTTACGGATGAGGAAGCTGCAATGCTGGAACCTATGGCGGTTGCAGTGCACTCCATAAGAAGATCCTGCATAAAGTCAAAAAACTCGTTTGTTGCAGTTTGCGGACTGGGAACGATAGGTCTTTTGACCGCTCTTTTTCTAAAGGATGAGGGTTATACAAATGTTTTTTGCATAGGAAATAAGAATATTCAGAAAAAGATGCTACTCGATATGGGGTATGAAGAGGGGCATTTTTTTGATGTGAGATTTGGAGATCCGGTGGCTTTCATCATGGACAGATCGGGTGGAAGAGGCGCGGATTACTACTTTGAGTGCATAGGAAGATCAGAGAGTTATCAACAGGCTGTAAAATGCACGGCGCCCTTCGGAACGGTGATGCTTGTCGGGAATCCGGCATCAGACATGGAACTTAACAGAGATGTGTATTGGCGCATATTAAGAAACCAGCTTACTTTGCTGGGAACCTGGAACTCGTCCTTTTATGGAAAAGAAATACCTTCAGAAGATAATGCTGATATTAAATCCAGAACTGGTAGCTCTACGCAGGATGATTGGAGATATGTGACGGAGAGACTTGTATCGATGGATTTTTCGCCTGCGAGGCTTATAACACACAGGTTTTCGCTTGATGAGCTGGATAAAGGTCTCGATATTATGAGAAGAAAATCAGATGAATATGTAAAAATATTGATAGAATAAGGGATTTTTGCTTTCTAATCTGTTATAAATTCAATATTCGGTCTATTTATGATGAATATTATGATTAACTTCTAGTTACAATGGAGTAATGAAAGGGAGTAAATGGGTGCTATGAATATGAAGATGGGGAAGAGTCCATTTGAGGGCAGAAAAAAAGGTACCTTTATCGTAAAGGTAGACCACTGCGAAAACGAGACCTGGCAAGGTAACGTTGTATGGGCTGAAGAAAACAGAAGCGAGCACTTCAGAAGCGCATTGGAGCTGATAAGGCTGATCGATGGCGCGATGAACAAAGAGAACGCTAAGAAGAATAGCGAAGAAGGAACTGCTTAATAATTTATTATGAATCACTGCTGGGGAGCAGTGATTTTTCTTTTTCCAGTATCTTGAAAATATTGTAAACCTTAAAAACTGTTGGGGATAAAGCCTGCAAATATTGTATAATAGAATGTGTGATTATGTGATTCTTTATTAAGGGATGAGTGTATGAAAGAGACAAAGCAAATGCTTTTTGCCAGAAATCTTATCTGCATCTGTATTGATGGCAAAGAGAATGCGGATTATCAGGGGCGTATATGGCATCAGTATTCGGATGATTCCATCGAGTTTGAAAGTGGAGTCAGGATGCTTGAAATAATGGATGAACTGATGGATGAGTGGGACTTTCCACAGAGAGGACTGGATGACAGGACTCTTGTTAAGGACGATAACAAGGAAGAGAAGTTTCCTGAGGCTTGTGAAGAGCTTACTATCGACAAGGTACAGGAAATGTATGGCACGAGAAATGTCCAGAACAAGAAAGGAAAGCTCTCCACGTTTGTTGTGCAGGTAGCTTTCAGGCAGAGGGCTTCCTGGCAGGGGCATGTAATCTGCGTCGAATCCAATGAGAAAATAGAGTTTGTAAGCGCTTTGTCGCTCATTAGGATAATAGATAAACATAATGGAGTAGGGTAATTTTTTAATGAAGAAAAATAGAGCATTTAGTGTCATAACAGGTATTACTTTTGTTATTTTGTTCGTAATTGCAGCAGCGGCTGTTGTTTTTAAGCTTTATGCAGGAAACTATTACAGGGCAGATGAACCTGTTATTGAACAGTTCAGGAATAAGACTGAGAGTACTGTCCACACCTATCAGGAAAAGGACGGAATGCTTTTTATGCCTGTTGGACAGGACATAAAAGCGGTCATTGTTTTTTATCCGGGCGGAAAGGTTGAGTACACAGCCTACAGCGGCCTTATGTACGAGCTTGCAGACAGGGGATTTGTGTGTGTGCTTCCCAGAATGCCTGAGAATCTGGCTTTTTTGCGCATCAATGCAGTAGATGTGCTGTCTGAAAAATATCCAATGTATTCAGAGACAGTTAGTGACCTCAACTGGTATATCGCGGGGCATTCGCTGGGAGGAGTTGCGGCTTCAACATTCCTTTCTGGTAATCTCGACAGATTTGCGGGGCTGATACTCTGCGCGTCTTATACCACAGCTGATTTCTCCGATACGGATTTAAGGCTCCTGTCTATTTATGGCTCTGAGGACAAGGTGCTGAACATGGAAAACTATAATGCTAACAAGGTTAACTGGCCCGCAAATTCTGAGGAATATGTGATAAATGGCGGTATTCACTCCTATTTTGGAGATTATGGAATACAGGATGGCGATGGAGTGCCAACTCTTACAAATGAACAGCAGATTGAGGAAGCGGCAGATGTTATTTCAACATTTTGCAGCGAAGGCTAATGGAGGTAGAAATGGATTTTAAAATTGTAGAGGTTTTTGGAAGAAGTGTGACCATAGAACTTGAGTCTGATGCGATCTTCGAGCAGAAGGATTCTTTTTTTGTGTATATAAATGGAGAGAAAAAGCTTGAGAGCAGACAGAACGTTGTGACAGTAGCAGGTCTTTTGCCTGATACAGACTATGTCTTGGCTGTTGAGAGCTCTGCCGGGGATAAAAAAACCGAGAAAGAGTTTACTACAAAGCATGAGTCTGTTCTTCTTGATGTAAAGAAATTTGGTGCAAAGGGCGATGGTGTGACTTCAGATACAGCTGCTATTCAGGCTGCTATTTGCTCATGCCCTGCTGATGGTACGGTATATCTCCCTGAGGGAAAGTACTATTCGACAGCTCTGTTCTTAAAGAGCAATATGACACTTTGGCTCGATGAAGGAGCTGTGCTTCTTGGCGATACAGACAGGAACCACTATCCAATGCTTCCGGGCATGACAATGACTACTGATGAGAAGGGTGAGTACAACCTTTCAAGCTGGGAGGGCAATCCTCTTACAAGCTATGCATCACTTATAACAGCTATTGATGCTGAGAATCTCGATATCATCGGCCCGGGTACAATTGACGGAAATGCCCAGAATTCCGACTGGTGGGTGAATGCCAAGGTTAAAAGAGGTGCATGGAGACCTAACACGATGTATCTTGCAAGATGCAAAAATGTCAGAGTCCAGAACGTTACTGTTCAGAATTCGCCATGCTGGACTTTGCACCCATATTACTGCGATAACTGCGCATTTCTTAATCTTTATATTCATAATCCTTCAGATTCTCCTAATACAGACGGACTTGATCCTGAGAGCTGCAAGGATGTACTTGTTCTCGGCACAACTATTTCTGTCGGAGATGACTGCATGGCCATCAAGAGCGGCAAGTATTACATGAGCCTTATGCACCACAAGCCAACAGAAAACATCATTATCCGCAACTGTAAGTTTGAGCGCGGTCACGGAAGTGTTACCGTTGGAAGTGAGGCAGCAGGCGGTGTTAAAAATGTAAGAGTCAGCCAGTGTATTTTTGATGGCACAGACAGAGGCCTTCGAATCAAGACTCGCCGCGGAAGAGGTGAGCGCTCGATCCTCGACGACATTGTTTTTGAAAATATTGATATGAACGGTGTTCACATGCCGTTTACCGTTAACATGTTCTACTTCTGTGATCCTGACGGACACAGCGATTATGTACAGAACCAGAATCCTGCACCTGTTGATGAGATGACACCTTACATTGGTTCTATTACAGGCAGGAACATTAACTGCAAGGGCGTCAGCGCGTGCATGCTCTGTGCCTTTGGACTTCCCGAGAAGCCGGTAGGTCTTTTGACATTTGAGAACATCAAGGCAAGCTTCCTTCCTGAAGGTGAGAGGATTCCGGAGCGCCCTGTTATGATGGACAATTTCGATGAGATGAGCGGAAGAAGCGTTTTTGCAAGGAATGTGAAAAAGCTTGTGCTTAAGAATGTTCAAATAGAGGGAAGTGTCGACAAAGAGCCAGAACTCATCGATGTTGAGGAAAAAGAGCTATCGGACGTTTCATACGTTTAAAGATGAGGTTTGTGCGAAAGCTACATAAGGTATGTATTATTGGACTAAATTGCAGAAATGCGCACTACGCTGCGCATTTCGTAAAACCATGATACGAGTGCAAATAGGCCCTGCGACGTAGTCGCACTGGAATGGCCTATTTGTCATATGTTCTTGGGCATTGTCCAAGAACATATAGATTTAGAGATTTGGTCGAAGTAACTTCGATATGATGAAAAGCTTATAGGCGAAGTGTTTAGTAGTAGAGCAGGAGAAGCTTATGCTGCAAATTAGAGTTGGAAAAGAAAATGCTGATTTTACAACCATAGGGGAGGCTATATTGGCTGTTCCCTATGAGGAGGCAGCAGAGATTTCAATTGAAAAGGGCATATACAGAGAGAAGATTTTCTGTGATAAGAGGGACATAACCTTTATCGGAGATGACAGAAATGAGACTGTGATTGAGTTTGGGGATGGTGCCTTTGATATCATGCCCGATGGCAGCAAAAGAGGAACCTTTAGGTCCTACACAGCTTTTTTTGCAGGTAAAAGGGCTGTTGTAAAAAATCTGACTATAAGAAATATTGCGGGACCAGGCGAGAAGGCAGGCCAGGCACTGGCTGTGTATGCAGATTCCGAAGAAGTGTTCTTTGAAAATGTTAAGCTCGAGGGCTATCAGGACACACTTTTTATGTCTCCACTCCCTGTTAAAGAGAGGGAAGCAAAGGGCTTCATGGGGCCACGCATTCTGACAGAACGTACGCTTACAAAGCAGTACTACAAGTCATGCGAGATAATCGGCGACGTGGATTTTATATTTGGCGGAGCGGATGCTGTATTTGATGACTGCACTATTATCTGTAGGAACAGGCAGATCAGGCAGGATGGAGAGCAGCATGATGCGAAAACTCAGTCGGATGCTAAGAATGCACAGTCTGAAAATGGCTTCATTAATGGGTATATTACTGCTGGCTGCGGTTTGAAAGAAAACCTTGGCATGGTTTTCAGAAACTGTGATATCAGAGGCGAAAAAGGCTGCGCTGCAGGTTCTGTATTTCTTGGAAGACCTTGGAGAGATGAAGCAAGGGCGGTATTTATTAACTGCACTATGGACGAAACTATAGCTCCAAAGCGCTTTTCAGGCTGGGGAGCAGTTGATAAGGTTCATCCGGATGTCTTTTACGGCGAGTATGGAACGGCCGGTGATGACGGCGAGCCTGCAGATCTTTCTGCTAAAAATACATGGGTAAAAGATATTGATGATGAAGTGGCCGGTGAAATCAGTATTCTGGCTGACGCGATAGTGGGGATTTTTGAGTGATGAAAAAAAGGATGCGCATTCTGCCTTTTATGCTGGTAGTAATGCTATGCTTGTCTTTATTTGTTGGATGTGGCAAAAGACAGCCTAAGCCGGAAGAAGGCGTCGAAGCTTCTAATGCTACAAGTTATGAAACTACGACCGCTACGGATTCGGATACGATAGCTGCAGGGCTGGACACTATATCGACAGCTGGGTTGGAAAATGGAACATCTGCAAAGACAGAATCTGCATCAACTGCCGATTTGGAAAGTTCTACAGAATCAGGGGAAGAATCGTCAGTAGATAAAACTGAGGCTGCAACAGAGGTAAGTATTGACACTTCTACAGGAGTTAACCTTGGTGGATCTTCAGAATCAGGCAAGGTGGAAACAGAGGAGCGTTCAGCGAAATCATCAGCTGAAGAGACTGCGGATATGCCCAACGCTCCTCCGGAAGATGGAACCTATACTTCCAAGGATGATGTTGCTCTTTACATTCATACCTACGGCAAGCTTCCATCAAACTTTATTACCAAGAAGGAAGCAAATGCTCTTGGTTGGAATGGCGGAGCTCTCGAGAAATATGCTCCTGGAAAGTCTATTGGTGGTGACAAATTTGGCAATTATGAAGGTCTTTTGCCCACTGCAAAAGGCCGCAAATACTACGAATGTGATATCGATACTCTTGGGAAGAAGCGCGGAGCCAAGAGAATCATCTTTTCAAACGATGGCCTGATCTACTACACAGGTGATCATTATGAATCCTTTGAGCAGTTGTATTAAGATTGCATATGAAATAGTCATTATGAGTTAGTCCAATAACTCATAATGTGACAATAATCTTGTTTGGTAAGTCTTATAAGATAGAGAAGAGATATCAATGGAAAAGGTATTTTACATAGATTTATTTGAAGTTCATAGCAAAGAGGATTTGCAGGAACTTATCGCAAAGAGCCTTCCTGTACCGGATTATTACGGCAAAAACCTCGATGCTTTTTTTGATGTTCTTACTGAGTATGGTGGAGAGTGGAACATTATTTTTTACAATTCTAAGTTTGCCCAGTTCAGACTTGGGAAGTATTACGAGGCCCTCACAAGGCTTTGTGATGAAGCATGTGAAGACAAGGAAGGGTTAAAGATTAGATTTTACCCATGATCTTGATGGACTGGTTATTCCGGTGTGAATTTTTGTTTTAGCTCAGCAACACATTATCCAGGAGGAAAAAGAGATGAGATATCCCGAGTTTTTGAAAGAAAACGGAACAATTGGATTTGTGGCACCATCTTTTGGCTGTGCAACAGAGCCGTACATCAGCAGGCTCGACAGTGCGCTTGAAAAGCTTCAGGGACTAGGATACAAGACTGTGCTTGGCCCAAACTGCCGTATAGCAGAGGGAATTGGTATCAGCAATACTCCCGAAAAATGCGGGGAGGAACTTAACTCTTTTTACAAAAGCGATGAAAATGACGCACTGATCTCAGTTGGCGGTGGCGAGCTGATGTGTGAGGTTGTTCCTTACATGGACTTTGATCTTGTCAGAAATTCAAACCCCAAGTGGTACATGGGCTATTCTGATAACACCAATTTTATTTTTCCTTCAGTCACAATTGCTGATACAGCAGCAATTTATGCCCCATGTGCAGGTGATATGGGCATGAAGCCATGGCATAAGTCAGTTCAGGATGCTTACGACCTTTTAACGGGTAAAAAGCTTAAATTTGAGAACTACGATCTTTGGGAACTTGAGCAGCACGGCGAAGGATTTGAAGCAAACGAGCCATATAACATGACTGAGAAGAATGTCATGAAGGCCTTTATTCCTTCCGGCGGTTCGTTAAAAGAAGCTGCTTTAAGCGACAAGATTACTATAGAAGGCCGTATTATCGGCGGTTGCCTTGACTGCCTTGCAAACCTTGTTGGTACACCTTATGACAAGGTAAAAGAGTTCAGCGACAGATATAAAGACGATGGAATAATCTGGTTCCTTGAAGCCTGCGATCTCAACGTATTCAGTATCAGACGCACACTTTGGAATCTCAAAGAAGCGGGCTGGTTCACGAATCTAAAGGGATTTCTAATCGGTCGCCCTGGCTGCTTTGGTCAGGACATCATGGGACTTAACCAATACAACGCGGTTACGGATATCCTTGGCGAGTACAAAGTTCCAATTCTCATGGATCTCGACGTAGGCCATCACCCGCCAATGCTTCCAATCATCTGTGGCAGCATGGCAAATGTAAACTATTCTGATAATCATTTTGAGATAGAATATATTCTTAGATAAAGTATTAGGAATTGGTCAGTCAGAAATTCAAGAATGCATCGAAAATTTGATTTTATGCCGTTTTCGATGTAAAAAAACGACATATTTTGCGAAAAATTCATCGAATCTTGTTTTGATTAGAATATCGATGACTAAAACAGGGATAAAATGCCAAATTTGTCATCGGAAAGAGAATTATTCATCAATCCCGATGATTTTTGTAGGGACTTACATGAAATAAATCATCGGGATTAGTCATTTTTTTAATCTCGATGATTTAAGTGTATGTCATACATGAAATAATTCATCGGGATAAGTAAAATTACATAATTGCGATGATTGACGTTCATATCATACATAAAAAATACATCGGAATGAATAATTCTTTTCATTCCGATGTATTGTCTATGTTAAATAACTGTAGGCCTCCGAGCATCAACCTCTTCTGATGATCATCCTCTGCGAAGTATCTCTGTATAGGCGAGAATTAGTGGAGCAACACCCTTGGCTTCATTCTCGACTACGGGCTCTGAGAAGTAGTAGTCAAGTGAGCCGTCTCTGTGCTGAGCGCCGCCAAGGCCTGCAACGAGGCAGATGCCGCCGAGCTTTGGTGAGCCATCTTCGTTGCGAGAGAGGTACTTGTTTGTGATGCCGTCAAATGCCTTCATTGCGACTTCCTCAAAGCGCTTTGGAAGGTATCCGAGGCGAACACCCTTCAAGAGACCATAGGCGATAAGCGCTGTTCCTGAAGTCTCAAGGTAGTTTCTCTCATCATCTTTTTTATCAACAACCTGATAGAACATTCCGCTCTCATCCTGGAATGGGATAAGTGCGTTTGCAAGATCAAGGAGCATTGTCTGAAGGTATCTGTACTCGTAGTACATGGACTCGTCCATTGCCTCTGCAGTATCAACAAGAGCTACGGTAAACCAGCCAAGGGCTCTGAGCCAGAAATTAGGGCTGCATCCTGTCTCTTTATCAGCCCAGTACATCTCTCGGCTCTCGTCATAGCCGTGGTAGTATAGGCCGGTCTTGGAATCTTTCATAAGAGCCTCAACATTTTTGAACTGCTTGAAAGAATCAAGACAGCCCTGCATTTTGTTGAATCTGCGCTCGTATTCCATGTAGAAAGGCTGTGCCATGTACATTCCGTCAAGCCATACCTGGAAAGGATAGATATTTTTGTGCCAGAAGTTGCCGGCATTTGTTCTAGGCATGGTGTCGAGCTGCTTTCTTACTGTATCCATGGCCTTTCTGTATTTCTCTTTTCCGGTAAAATCGTATAGTTTAAAGAGATTCTTGGAAGGATTGATGTTATCAAGATTGTACTCTTCTGTGCTGTATGTCTTGATAGAACCGTCCTCCTGGACAAACCAGCCTACGAAGCTGTCAGCGAAATCAAGGTATTTCTTGTCGCCTGTCATCTCATAAAGTGAAAGAACAGATGTGATCATGCATCCGTCAATATAGTTCCATTTGTTTGGCTTGCCGCTAAGGACATTTTCGATGTTCCACATGGGATGCTCTGCATCTGAGTTCTCGAGCAGATAATCCACATATTCACTTAGCATCTTGAAGGTTTCTTCTCTTGTCATTGTTTTTCTCCGTTTCTGCAGTGAAAGCTACAGGCAAATCGCTTCTATAAAACAGCATTTTTCCTGTGAATAGGTATGCGAGTTGTCTATAAATGTAAGTGCTTACATTTTACATTATCAGTTCTTTTTTTACAACTCATTTTACTTGATTTATGAGGGCAGTAATCGTATATTATGATGTGTAGAATTGCGCATAAAAATTTGGTTTTGTCTGCAATTCTTTTTACCAATATCAAGGAGTACATGAATGGCTAAGAAAGCAAACGCATTTAAAGATGTTACAGATAAAATGCTGCAGTTTATAGATGCCAGTCCCACATGTTTTCACGTGGTAGACAATCTAAAGGAGCAGCTACTTAAGGCCGGATATCAGGAGCTTAAAGAGAGCGATGAGTGGAAGCTTTCTCCTTCTGATGGCAAAAAAGGAAACGGAAAATATTTCGTTACAAGAAATGATTCTTCAATTATTTCTTTCAGGATTCCTAAAAAAGATTTCAAAGGTTTTTACATGATGGCCAGCCACAGCGATTCTCCATCCTTCAAGATCAAGGAGAATCCTGAAATGGAAGCAGGCGGAGCGTACATCAAGCTTAATGTTGAGAAATATGGCGGAATGCTTTGCGCGGAGTGGTTTGACAGACCACTTTCCGTTGCTGGAAGACTTATTGTAAAGGATAAAAAGACTAAGATAGCATCAAGGCTCGTTAATGTAGACAGAGATCTTTTGATGCTTCCTGCACTTGCTATCCATATGAACCGCGAGGCAAATGACGGCTACAAGTATAATGCTCAGAGCGATATGCTTCCTATCTTTGGAGATGCTGATGCCAAGGATAAGTTTTTTGACATAGTCGCTGAGGCAGCAGGGGTTAAAAGAGAAGATATTCTCGGACACGACCTGTTTTTGTATAACAGAGTAAAGCCTACAGTCTGGGGAGCTGATTCTGAGTTTATTGCCAGTTCACGTCTTGATGATCAGGAGTGCGTATATACGACCTTTGAGGGCTTTATGAATTCTGAGGATTCAGATAATGTTGCTGTTCACTGCGTCTTTGACAACGAAGAGGTTGGCAGTGGAACCAAGCAGGGAGCTGCTTCAACATTTTTAAAGGATACACTGACAAGGATCAACTTCAGCCTTGGCAGGACAAGCGAGCAGTATTTTATAGCGGTAGCGAACAGTTTTATGGTATCTGCCGATAATGCTCATGCAATTCACCCTAATCATCTTGATAAGGCTGATCCTGTGAACAGACCTGTTATGAACAAGGGAATTGTCATCAAGTACAATGCCAATCAGAAATACACAACTGATGCCGTATCAGCAGCTACTTTCAAGCTGATCTGTGACAAGGCAGAGGTTCCGTACCAGAGTTTCACAAACCGCTCTGATATGCCGGGTGGATCAACACTTGGTAATATTTCCACATCTCAGGTTGCTGTTAACACTGTTGATATTGGACTTGCACAGCTTGCAATGCATTCACCATACGAGAGTGCAGGCGCTAAAGATCCTGAGTATATGGCACGTGCAGCTAAGTGCTTCTATGAGTTCTGATGCACCGGCTTTAGTAAATAGAATTAATTTTTTTGGAGGTTTCAATGGGTTTATTTGATATATTTGGAGGCAAAAAAGCTGCAGAAAGCGCTGAGGCTGTAGCAGAAAAGACCGCTGCACAGCGCAAGGAGCAGGAGATGCAGGAGGCAATGGATTCGCATGCAGGTCTCGAGTGGCCTGGATTCCCTAAGCTCAATCCTGTAAATATCGACACTACTGAAGGTGCGGTTATGGGAGAAACTGTTTCTGCCGAGAGGAAGGAAGAAGTTGGTGAAATGATCTATGATTCAAATATTTCACCGGACAGCTTGAGAAGCTTATCCAATCAGGAGCTTCTTTTCCTGCTTACTGCACTTGAGGTTTTCCAGAAAAAGGCTCCGCTTCCGGGATTTGAGGACAATCACAGGAAGATCTACAATGAGCTTCTTGGAAGGATCAGAGATGCAGAGATTCTCTATGTTCTTTATGACGCAACAACAGGTTATCCTTTCATTGACCATGGTTTTGCAAATGTCTATTTTGAAAAAGAAATTGCGGAGACAGCTGCCAAGCTTTTTGCCAAGCAGTTTAGAAACGTTAATGCAAGAGAAATCAAGGTAGAGAATACTGATGATACAGCTGCTGTAAAGAGAGGCTTTTTTGACTACCTGTATTATATTGGAATTGAGAACCTTCTTGTGGACAATGGCGCATACAGAGCAAGATTCAGGAGAAATGAGATCGTTGCAGCACCGGGCGACTGGAGCGGCGAAGATAAATCCAAGAATCCTGTAAATCCTGCACTTAATTTTGCAATGCTTGATTTTATGGCTGAGATGAGATGGCCTGTTCAGTATGAGAAGAGAGATGAAGTGATCAAAGCCAAAGAGATGAGAATGCTCTCTCTTATCAGGACATCAAATTTCATTATCCCGATGCAGCACGAAGGTCCTGTTGAGACTCTTGAGGATGGTAGGCTCAAGTTTGGAAAGGATTCCAAGTTTAAGTTCCTCATGATGAATACACAGGATGGCAAACAGTTCATTCCTGTATTCACAGATGCTATAGAATTTGGCAAAAAACTGCGTGGTTCCGAGTGGAATGCTGCAGTATTCAGATATCAGGATATCTTAAAGTTCGTTGCTGATAAGGATGGAGTTACTATAAATCCTGAGGGACAGAGTGTTGTTCTCACAAAGGACCGTATGATGTTCCTTGAGGCTGCTGGACAGCAGGCAGACCAGATGAGAGGAATTAAGCCACAGGGACCTCTTACTGCAGGAAAGCCATCTGAAGATGCAGCTGTTATGAAGGCTCTTGACCAGGCAATGGCTCGTATGAGTGAAAAAAAGAATGATAATGAGTAATCATGGTTCACTCCTGAAATTACCATAAATTAGCTTGTTAATATACGGATATTAGTCTAAAATATAAGGTAGACTGGTATCCGTAATTTTGTGGCTTTTGGTCATTCAGGGAGCAATTATGCTAGATAGATTACTGGGAAACTATATGATGGAAAAGGGGCTGCTTAGCCGGACACAGCTGGTTAAGAGCTATCAGATCCAGGAGACACACAGAGCAAAACTGGGTGTTATTGCTGTTTCTGAAAAGCTTATGACTATAGCTCAGGCTGAACAGGTAAATGCACTTCAAGCCTCTATGAATAAGCGTTTTGGAGATATAGCCATCGAGAAGGGATATCTTACAGAGCCCCAGTTAGGTCGTCTTTTAGAGCTTCAGGGAAATGCATATCTTGCATTTGTTCAGGCACTTGTAGATGAGAATTATCTGACTTTGGAGCAGGTAAATAAGGCAGAAGCGGACTATCAAAGTGAAATGGGCATAACTGCTACGGATATTTCAGATCTTAAGGCCGGAGAGATAGACAGGATCGTCCCTATTTTCCTCGATACTGAGGATAAGCGTCTTCGAAGAATTTTCACCATGGCAGTAAAGAATATTTACAGACTTGTGGATAGCCATGTTTATATCGGAAAATCCTATAGGGTTGGTTCATTAAGAAATGAAGTTTTAGGATATCAGAGCTTTAGAGGCGATGAAAAGGGCAAGATGGCCATAGCAGGGCGCTATGAGGATATTCGTAAGATGGCCATTGCCTATACAAAAGAGGAATTTATTGAGACAGAGGAAGATGCTCTTGATGCAGTCTGTGAGCTAATTAACTGCATGAACGGATTATATGCATCTGAGAGAAGTAAAGAGGGGGCTTTGATCGAGCTTGAGCCGCCGGAATTCTATATAACTTTTACGGAGGCTACAGGTGATTATCTGGATGTGCTTCCTATATATACAAGTGGTGGAGAGGTTAGACTTATAATCTCCGCATCATCGGATATGAAGATTAACTGATACATGAAATTGGAATTTTACAAGCGAATTGACTGAAACGTTCTTAATTATGGAGGATTATCATGAAAAGCGTACTGATAGTTGATGATTCCAGAACTTCACGAAGGCTTCTAAAAGATATACTTGAAAAAGCAGGCTATGAGGTGGCAGGCGAAGCAATAAACGGTCAGGAGGGCTTTGATATGTTTGTCAAGCTCAAACCTGATGTTGTTACTATGGACATCACAATGCCCGGAGTTGATGGAATTGAGTGCCTCAAACTGATAAGGGTACACGATCCCGAAGCTAAGGTTGTGATGATCACTGCCGCAGGACAAAAAGAAAAGATGATGGAAGCAGTTAAGTTCGGTGCGGCTGAGTTTATTACCAAGCCATTTATGGAAGAGAGCGTTTTGAGTGCTATCAGACATTGCACATGATGGCTTCTTGAGTTTTTGTTCAAGAATATATTATTATGGATATGGAAAATCAAAAGGGAGGCAGAACGTTGATTTTGCCTTCCTTTTTAAATATCTGAAAAGTGACAGGGGATTATTATATGAAACGAAAGGTTTTGATAACCGGTGCTTCAAGAGGGATAGGGAAAAGCATTGCCAAGGCTTTTGCAATGGCAGGAGATGATCTTTATCTTACCTGTGTTAATAATATAGAAGAACTGGAAAAAATATCTTCGGAATTGTCTTCTGAATTTGGCGTAAAATGCAGCGCTTTCAAGTGTGACGTTGGAAAATATGAAGAAGTTGAAGCTGTTTTTTCTTATATTAATAGTATCGATATTGTGATAAATAATGCCGGAATTGCGTGGATGGGTCTTCTTACAGATATGGATAAAGAGGACTGGGAAAGAGTGATGGCAACTAATCTTAATTCACTTTTTTACACAGCAAAATTCGCAGTCCCTATGATGGTAAAACAGCATAGTGGCCGGATCATCAATATTTCATCTGTATGGGGAAATGTAGGTGCATCCTGTGAGGTGGCTTATTCAGCATCGAAGGGTGGCGTTAATTCTTTTACCAAGGCTCTGGCAAAAGAGCTAGCGCCAAGCGGTATTGCGGTAAATGCAGTGGCCTGTGGTGTGATAGATACGGATATGAACCGGAAACACTTATCGGAGGAAGATCTTGAAGAGTTATCATCAGAAATTCCTATGGACAGACTTGGAAAAACAGAGGAAGTTGCAGAGCTTGTTTTGAAAATAGCTGATGCACCTGAGTATATGACAGGTCAGATTATTACTATAGATGGGGGCTGGATCTGAGATAAAATCATCTTTATTCGTGTTCAAAAATTCGTGCTTTACAAATTGAAAAAGTGTGCTATCATATAATTAAATTGTATGCAATGCAAATTCTATAAACCTAACATAAATATTTTACACAACGAAAAGGAGGTTACTATGTACGATTTAGTGATTATTGGATCAGGCCCTGCAGGTCTTTCTGCTGCTGTTTATGCTAAGAGAGCCGGCCTCAACATGATTGTTATAGAGAAGAATCCTGTGAGTGGAGGTCAGATCATCGATACTTACGAGGTTGATAACTATCTTGGAATCCCCGGAGTAAACGGTTTTGATCTTGCTACAAAGTTCAGGGAGCATGCCGATAAGCTTGGCGCAGAGTTTGTTGACGCTACGGTGACAGGTGTGGAGTGCGTTGATAAGGGATCCGATACAAAGGCTCCGGTTTATAAGGTTTTGACTGATAACGGTGAGTTTGAGACACACACAGTAATTCTCGCAACAGGTGCACATCACTCCAAGCTTGGAGTTCCCGGTGAAGAAGAGTATACAGGAAAGGGCGTTTCCTACTGCGCTACCTGCGACGGTGCTTTTTACAGAGGAAAAGTTACAGCTGTAAATGGCGGCGGCGATGTAGCTGTTGAGGACGCTATTTTCCTAGCAAGATTCTGCAGCAAGGTTTATCTTATTCATAGAAGAGATGAACTCAGAGCAACAAAGATACTTCAGGATGAGCTTTTTGGACTTGAGAATGTCGAAGTTATCTGGGACAGCGTGGTAAAAGAGATTGCAGGTGAAGATAAGGTAACCCATCTCAAGGTTGAAAACGTTAAGACAAAAGAAACAAATGATGTTGCGGTTGACGGAATTTTCGTAGCAATAGGTATCCATCCATCGACAGAATTATTTGCTGATCTGGTTGATTGTGACGAAAAAGGTTACGTAATTTCGAATGAAAACGGAGAAACTTCTGCACCGGGAATTTTCGTTGCAGGTGATTCAAGACAAAAGAGACTTCGCCAGATTGTAACAGCTGTTGCAGATGGCGCAAATGCAGTAACTTCAGTACAAGACTTTTTTGTGGGCAAAGAAAAATAAAACCACAATATCTAGTGTAGGAAACTAAATTTTATACAATCCGTATCAAAGAAGTGGCGAAATTATCGATATTTCGCCACTTCTTAAATTATTTTAGCTTGACAAATGTTTATAAATAGTTTATATTTGGAAAAGATGTAACAAAAATCGTAACAATTTTGGAGGTTCATTTTGAGAAAAGCTACCAAGCAGCTTGCATTATTTTCATTAACAGCTGCCATAACTTTTTCAAGCTTCAGCGTAAATGCTTTTGCTGCATCAAACAAGGCTACAAGTGTTATGCCTCAGGCAGGTATCACTTATGCTCTTGGTAACAAGCAGGTATCACTTTCTTCATTGCAGCAGGCAGCAGAACTTGAAGATTCATCCAAATCAGATAATTCATCATCAGGCTCCAGCAAGTCTTCAGCTGATGATATCGATCTTAGAAATGTTGTAACTGATGTAACTCCTAAGGCTTCAACTGTAACAGATAGCATTCTTGCAGATATTCAGAGTGCTACAGGCTCAGTAATCAGAAAGACAGCAGCAAATGCCAGTCAGACACAGGAAGAAGCTGCTACAGAAGAGCCTTCTGAAGAAGAGTTATTTAAGTCACTTGTTATTGCTCAGGTTACTAATTACGTAAACGTTAGGGATATCCCAAGCGAGGACGGTGAGATTGTAGGTAAGCTCTACGATAAGTCAGTAGGTACTTATATCGAAGAGCAGGATGGATGGTATAAGATCCAGTCCGGTTCAGTAGAAGGTTTCGTTAAGGCTGAGTTCTGTGTGACAGGCGACGATGCCGTTGAACTGGCCAAGAAGGTAGGAACCAGAATCGCTACAGTAACAACAACTACTCTTAAGGTTAGGAATGGCCCAGGTCTCGATGCTGAGGTCCTCGGTCTTGTTCCAATCGAAGACGAACTTGTAGTAGAGGAAGAGCTTGACGGATGGGTTAAGGTTAGTATCGAGGAAGGTGACGGATACGTATCAACTGATTATGTATCACTGTCTACTGAATTCGTAAAGGCTGAGTCCAAGGCAGAAGAGGAAGCTCGTCTTAAGAAGGAAGCTGAGGCAAGAGCTGCCGCAACTAAGGCTGCTAAGTCCGGTACTTCCAAGAGCTCATCTCAGTCCGGATCTTCAAGCTACAATTCAGCAAGCTCATATACAACAGCAACAAGTTCAATCGGTTCTGCTGTTGCACAGTTTGCTCTTCAGTTCGTTGGTAATCCTTATGTATATGGTGGAACATCACTTACAAACGGTGCTGACTGCTCAGGATTTGTTATGAGCGTATACAATAACTTTGGTGTAAGTCTTCCTCACTCTTCCGGTGGTGACAGATCAGTCGGAGCAGCAGTTGATGGACTTGCCAATGCACAGCCGGGTGACATAATCTGCTATTCAGGTCACGTAGCTATCTACATCGGCGGCGGACAGATTGTACATGCGTCTACAGCTAAGACAGGTATCAAGGTTTCTAACGCAGATTACCGTACAGTACTTGCTGTAAGAAGAATCTTCTAATAATTTAATGGAAATTTGTAGACACCACACAATATAGATTTGTGTGGTGTCTTTTTTTAGTATTGTTGATTTAATTGGAGTTTACTTACTTGATGAGTTTTGATGCTTATAAAACAAGACTATTATATAAAAAAGGGCTTTGCACTTTATCAGTGCAAGGCCCTTTGATATTGTCTTATTATAGATCCGGTTCAATGATTCCGTATGTATTACCTTTTCTCTTGTAAACTACGTTGATCTGATCGGTCTCTGCGTTAACGAATACGAAGAAGTTGTGTCCTAAGAGTTCCATCTGTACGCAGGCGTCCTCAGCATACATAGGTTTTGGATCAAACTTTTTAGCACGCTCAATTCGGATTTCCTCGTCGTCCATGTAGTCAGCTTCAATATACTCTTTCTTGAAGTTGCTGGCCTCTGCCTGCTGCTTGTCAACGAGTTTGCTCTTGTATTTCTTGAGCTGTCTCTCAATAACTTCCTCTACGAGATCAATTGATACATACATGTCGTTGCTGACTTGTTCGGCACGAATGATCTTACCTTTTACGGGAATGGTAACCTCGATTTTATGTCTCTCTTTGTCTACGTTAAGAGTGACATTGACAATTGTATCTGGTGTGAAATACTTCTCTAGCTTTCCGATCTTTTCCTCAACTGCTGAGTGAAGTCCGGGAGTAACATTGATGTTTTTTCCGACGATAGTAAATTTCATGCAATCATCCCCTTTGCTGATACTGCTACAAGTTTCAGATAAAAAACTTTTTTGCAGCCATTATTTAAGACAATTCTATTTACATATCTATTTTGTCTATACGTTATTATAACATTATGGAAAGAGTTAAAGCAATTAATTAAAAATACTTTATGTTACATAATGATAATTATTTGCGTAAACCATTAAGTATTTATAAAAAAGACTATCCATTTGTTAAAAATGCACAAAAAATATCTAATGCTTTCTATTGTGTAAAATCCACTTGTTTTAGATTGATTTTGTGGATAATGTGGATAACTTCGTGTATAAGTCCTTAAATAGGCATTTTTTGAATGTGGATTGTGGATAACTTATAAATAAATTATTAAAAAAAAATATTAATTCTCTGTTGACTTTTGATTTTCTGTGCAACTAGGAGAATTTGCCTAGTCAGAAAAACTACGTTGTGAAGTTCCACTTCATCGGGACTCACAGAGGATATTGTGTTAAAGTTTTATCAATTTATAGATTTTTATTAAGAAACTTACGATGCACCGATAGTTTTTGTTGCATTTGCATAAGGCGTGTGCTACAATAATTCTGTTCTGATAAAAATTTATCAAAGTCACATTAGACAATACATTGAACAAACGGAGGAAATCTTTATGGCACAGAAGGTAGTTATAGCAGGCGCATGTAGAACAGCCATTGGAAAAATGGGCGGAGCTCTTAGCAATACTCCTGCAGCAGAACTTGGTTCTATCGTAATCAAGGAGGCTCTTAATCGTGCAGGTGTTAAACCTGAACAGGTTGACGAAGTACTCATGGGATGCGTTATCCAGGCAGGTCTTGGACAGAACGTAGCAAGACAGGCATCTATCAAGGCAGGTCTTCCAATCGAGACTCCAGCAGTTACACTTAATGTTGTATGCGGATCTGGTCTTAACTGTGTCAATATGGCAGCTGACCTCATTAAAGCCGGAGAGGCTGATATAGTAGTAGCAGGCGGTATGGAGAACATGTCAATGGCTCCTTACGCACTTCC
>JAEEGL011141841.1_pt1 | contig 34437 bp, 34 predicted proteins | sample 9134231 | NCBI WGS metagenome assembly JAEEGL01 (sample SAMN16246548, study PRJNA631951) | gut metagenome | biome: gut microbiome; feature: rumen; material: fiber-attached | host: Bos | place: Iran: Karaj | collected 2018-10
CGTCAGAGCACAATGTGCTCAAGCATGACGGTGTTGCCGACAAGCGCTTCAAACTGATTCATTTCTATGGAGGGGAAAACGGAGATTATGAAGAGTTCTACGATCTCCGCAAGGATCCTCAGGAGATGCACAACTGCATCGCTGAGGGTCGCTATGCCCGCCGCATCAGCAGGCTCCAGAAGCAGCTGGATAAGTTCAGGGTAGAATTAAAGGTGGATGAATACTAGATCTGCTCGCCGGCGTAATCAATACGGCGGCCGAGGACAGTTGCGAAGAGCATCTTTATGTCTGACCAGAAAGAATAGTTGTTCAGGTAGTATCGGTTCAGCCGGACCTTGTCTGGGAATATGACTTCGTCATTGTATCTAACGGAATCGGTGTAACCATCGATCCCTTCTTTTACGACCCTGGCCAGAAGGTCTTCCTCGTCGCGGTATTTAAGGGTTGCCGGGCCGGTAATTCCTGGACGAAGCTTAAGAACCTCCCTGTCCTCACCTATTAGTTGGTCTGCATAGCCAGGCACATCAGGCCTTGGGCCAACGAAACTCATGTCGCCTTTGAGCACGTTCCATAATTCAGGGAGTTCGTCAAGTTTATAGTGGCGCAATTTCGCTCCAAGAGGGGTGATCCTCGACTCCCCCGCCACAGAGACTGATGAGCCACCATGATTGGCTGTCATTGTCCTGAACTTCCTTATCGTGAAGAGCTTGCCTTCCTTCCCGACACGTTGCTGACTGAATATGACCGGGCCGCCGGGGGTCTTTATGGCCACAAGCACGGCCACGACAAGGAGCACCGGGCTCAGCACGACCAGCCCGACCAGTGCCACGAATCTGTCAAACAACCATTTGAGCCACATTATTCTTTCCTCCTAAGGTCTTCAATCATCAGGTAGTTGTCCGGCATCTCCTCGACTATTCTTGTCTTAAGCACATTCTGAGTGGAGTATAATGAAGAGAGATTGTCTTTCGAAATGGTCTCGAACATCCTGAGCCCCAATGTCGACGCAATGTCCATGGCGCAGAGACACATCATCTTACCTATTCCTCTTCCTTGATGAGCATGGTCAACCATCTTACCAAGGTAGGCCTTGCCGAAGAAGAAACTGCGCAGGAAAAAATATCCCACTATAGTATTGCCATTTTTCACTATGTATCCCAGGAAAGCCTTGTTCTTTTGTAATTTCTGTAGAGACCTTGAATCGAATCCATGGGGCTTGAAAAACTTGAAGCTATCCTCCGGCTGAGCAGCGAAAAAATTCTCTAAATCAACAGCTTCTATCGAGGACATGTCAACGATTATATACTCCCCTGCCGAAGCCTCAAGCATCTCCGGCAAAGCTTTCATCTTTCTGCCGTACCGCCATGTGAAAAAAAGCCCGTTCAGCCAATCCAAGAAGTCCCAGATGAATGGAAGATGATCCCTTAAAAAGTGCGCAAGCCTGTACATTATAGTGATTTATACATCTTTAGGAGTGCGTTCCAGACGTCCTTGCGATCGTAACGAGAAGCTATCATTCCGCGAGCGTTGGAGGCCATCTCTGCGACTTCGGTGGGATGCTCTACGAACCAAGTCATCATTTTCATAAGAGCATCCTTGTCTCGAGGAGGGATGATACGACCATTTTCCCCTTCGATGATTATTTCATTGCAGCCGTTGATGTCTGTGACTATTGAGGGAAGTCCCATCGCCCCCGCCTGAATCACGACATTCGGGAAGCCCTCGCGGTATGACGGAAAAACAAGGGCATCTGCGGCCAGCAAATACGGACGAACATCGCTCTGGTAGCCGACGTACCTCACGTTCCCGTTTGTCCTGAAGAACTCCTCATTCCCCTCCTCCAACGGATCCAGTTCCGTCTCGAACGGCCCGACAAGAATCAATTTAACGTGGTCCCTGAGCGCCGCCCTGAGCCTGTCGAAGGGCTTGTCGAAGGGCCGGTCAAACGACTTCATAACCTCCGCCAACTCATTCATCCCCTTATCTCCCACGATCCTTCCAATGAACACGAACGCAAAATCACCCTCTCTGATCCCGAGTTCCCGCCTCATTTCCTCTCTTTTCTTTGGACATGCCTCTACAGAGTAGTAAGTCATGTCGATGCCGTTGATGTTACCGTTATGCACCACTTCAAGCGGCTTTCTAGTGATTCCCTCCTCAATGAGAGTCTTCTTCACGCCATAACCTTCCGGTATTACCTTGGTCGCACATGAGCATGCTATACTTTCCATGGTTTTAAGTAGCCTCCTCTTGGGTCCATTCTCCCCCTGGAACCGCAATCCAGTAACCAGATAGATCCGATTCGGCACCTTGGTTAGCTTCGCCGCCAGCATGGACAGAAGGCTCCCTTTCGGCGTATTCGAATGAACTATAAATGGCTTTTCTTTCTTGAATAACCTAACGAGCCTGCAGAGGCACTTAAAATCCGGCCACAAGGCAATGTCGCGGTGCATTGGCACATCAATCACTCTAATTCCTTCTCGCTCCCCTACAGCCTTCAACAGCCCTGTGTCGGCAGCCACGCCCACCACTTCGAACTCCTTGTTCAGGAATCCGAGCTGTCCCTCTATCAAGAGACAGAGGCTTACGTCAGACGTAGTGACTCGAATGAGTTTTTGCCGTTTATTCAATAAATCCAAATATGATAAGAACGTCTCTAATTTTTTTTGACCTTAATACTAAATAGTGGTATTGTACCCTATTAATTGATATAGGGGTCTAAGTAATATATAAGATAAAGGAAACACGAAAACAGAATTAAGTAACCATCTATGATAATACGCATACATACTGTCAGATTTATTGATAGGGATTAATTCAATATCCTTCAATCTACGTGCAACGCATGCAAATTCTCGATATGATAAATGAGCATCATGAATACGACGTAACAAACGCAAAAGGAGTTTCTGCTGCAAATCTGAGAATCTCCGTTTCTGAATACTTTCGGGGAATCTTTTGCATATATTAAAAATCTCCTCAAAAGAAGATACTTGCTGGAATACTAGCTGTCTTAGATAGCTTCTGGTTCTAATATTTGTAGCAGAGCCCGCGTGAACATAATAGTAATAGATTCTGCAAGGGATCGAAAGGAATTTAGGATTGAATGAAAAAACCTCAGTTATAAATGGGAAATCCTCCATTACCTTATATTTAAACGTGATGTCATTATCAACTAAGAAGGAACGTCTGTATAAATAATTGGTACAAAAGGGCTCGATTCCGTTGTAGTTAAGGAAATCAAATGAATGTCCCTTAAAACGGATGTCCCAGCTAGTTGATGACAATATGACTTCTGAATCTGAATAAAACGATCTCCTCCCAAATTGTATTACATCGATCCCTTCTAAATCATAAATCTCGAATATCCTTCTTAACGCTAAATTTTCAATAAGATCATCAGGATCTAGGAAAAGAATCCATTCACCATGAGAAGAAAAGATGCCCGTGTTACGAGCCTCTCCTATCCCCATATTCTCTTTATCGATGATAATAACACTATCATCAATATCCTGCCACTCTATTAGCCTACTAAGAGAATCATCCGTACTTCCATCATTTACGCATATAACCTCAAATTGATCTTTGGCCAAGCCTTGATTCAGGATAGACTCTCGGCACTTATCCAAAAAAGGTCCTGCATTATAAACCGGAAGTATAATGGATAATAAGGGCTTCATTTTAAACCTTCTTTGTCAAATCTGCCTTAATCTGCGTTGTACTGATATCAGGAGTCCTTGGTAAGTAGACGACTTCTGCTCCTTCCTCAGTCAAAAAATCAAATTTCCCCTTCCAATCATCTCCCATAACAAAGATATCAGCTTCATACTTATGGATATCACTTCTTTTCTGCTCCCAACAAGTTTCAGGGACAACCAAGTCGACGTATCTTATGGCCTCAAGCATCGCTTTGCGAATCTCATAGGGGAAATAACACTTTTTCCTCTTTTCATTCCAATTGAACTCATCTGTTGAAAGAACTACTATCAGATAGTCTCCAAGGTTCTTTGCTCTTCTCAATAAATTAATATGACCATAATGAAGAAGATCATATGTGCCGTAAGTAATGACTCTTTTCATTTATTATTGTATTGAACTGTTTATCCTATGAATAAATAGAATTACTAGTGATGCCTAAAACCATTCCTGTGTTTTATCTCGTCCAAAATCACTTTAATGGATAATGGGGATCTGTCTCTTATGACATATTGCTTTTCTATCTCATCCTTATTCCATACCTTTTCTAAATCAATAAAATAATAAGAATGATTTGAAATTTGTTTCTCTTTCGGAGGAGGAGTCATATAGTCACCAAACCGGTGTACAAGATAAGCGTGATAGCCAACTGGCGCAGATATTGTCGTATCTTCAAACGGTAATTCAACTATATTTGAAAACCACTCCTTTTCATATAATTCGCTTTTAACCTCACTCCATGCTTTATAGAAATCTCCTTTAAGCTCAATAATCTTTGACAAGCATGAGGACATCCTTTTAAATAGAAGTTTCTTAAATGGTTTATAAAAACATTGCTTTACAATTTTAATTGGACCGTTCAATCCATTAAAATGAATGATATCTTTCCATATCTCATTCCAAGATTGATATGATAAAGCTTTCCGATAGTTCCACATTGACCTATGGTATTGATCATATAATTTGCTCGATAATTCATCATCATTCCACTCATCAATTGGGAAAATATCAATCCACGGACCAATTATAAAAGGAAATTGTCTGACTTCCCAGATTGTGCAGTCGGTTGAATAAAACTTTCCAAATGGATATGGATGATTACCATCTCTTATATCGGAGACAGTATATCCGCTTCCATTAAGTTTCTCTCTTATTCCTAGAAATCTTTCATAGTCATTACGTAACATGTAAACATCAATGTCATCATCCCATGGAATAAACCCCTTGTGCCGAACAGCTCCCAGGCAGGTCCCAAATGCCGCGAAAAAAGTGAGATGATTATCGGCACAAAATGCTGCAAAATATTTATATGTCGTTAACAGACGAGTTTGCATTTCTGTAAGAACCTCTTCCATAATAATCAATTATTTATAAGTATTAGTCATTTTTGCGATCATCATCAGTAAGACAAATAGCCAACCTAAATGATATCTTACAAACAAGTATCTTATATATCCTTTTTTAGAAAAAGCAGATCTTGGTATAATTGAAATAATCGAATTTGTTTCAGGGAAAACCCTCTTATAGTTAAAGTAGTCTTTAAGACTGCCGGATATCAAATTGATTCGAGCTAAAAACTTAAGTGTTTCTTTAGTATAGTAATAATCTTCAGGGTTACTTACATTAAGATAAAAGTTGTCTAATAAAGAAGCACAAGAGATCATTTGATTAGTGACATAACTATTGCTATTCTTCGTGAAGGACAATGAGTTGCTTTTATCATAATGGTATCCTGGATTAGGTATCCTTGATACGCGATCTGAGTAATAGAAAACACGGTGCATGAAACCATTGTCTTCCCACATATTGATGCCTTCATAAAAATAAAGACAATTCGATGATATAATCTCTTTTCTTATCATCTTATTGCACAGAGACATATGAATCGGATTCTTATACCAATTCATCAATATGTGCTTCCCATCTTTTTCTATCTCTGGAATGGTTATTCGCGTTTTTCCGGACGCCAGATGCTCTGTCATACCGGCAACAACAACATCTGAGTTATCAGCATGAGCTACTTCAAGCATATCTTGATAGTAATCAATATCTACCCAGTCATCACTATCACAACATATTACATATTTCCCTGAAGCAAGTTTGAAACCTTTATCCCTTACTCCTGCCTGACCAATATTTTTAGAATTCTTAATAATTCTAGTTGATTCTTTCCTCTGAGGGTAAGAATCTAACAAAAGAATGATTTGCTCGATACTATTATCTTTAGATGCATCATCAATAAAAAGAATCTCTAATGAGGACACAGTCTGCTTGAACAGACTCTCTGCACAACGGACTATATAAGACGATGAGTTGTAAAGCGGAACAACCACCGTTAGTAAATACTGCTCAGTAACTTCATTTGTTCCAACGACATCTCGCTCTATATTATTTAATAAATCAGGATGCCTATAACCAAGTCGTCGATCCATTTATCCTCTTCTTATGTAATAATTGATACAGATCCACTGGAATCAGAATCTGGACAAAGTTTTTGAAAACACTGAAAACAGAATAACGTAGCGGCAGATCTAGCCCTTTAAATACTTCGATATCTGCAAACATGCCATTAATTCGATTCTTTGTTCTCCTTCTTCCTATTGCATCCCTATCATCTCGCATCATATAGAGATGTTCCGATAGATTATACCCTTTATAACCTGCTTTATAAAACTTATACCACAGATAAAAATCCTCCATTCTTTCTACTCTTCTCTTAGTCGAGTAATATCCAACTTCCCTCAAATCGGACAAACGCATCATACACGGTGCGTGACAAAAAGGAGTACCTTTCCCGAAATCTTTGGCCTTGGGCTCAGTAATAGCTCTCCCTCTAGCAAACTCTCCTAGCTGGTCAAAATAAATCATGGGACAGCTAACAATCGAATACTCAGGATTCTTATCCAAAAAGGCCACCTCTTTTTCAAAACGATCTGGAAGAGAGATATCATCACCATCCATCCTTGCAACGTATTCCCCCTTAGCATATTCTAGGCAATGGTTTAATGTCGCAGCTAGCTTAATATTCTTATCATTCTTTAATAAAATTATATTATGATGACTTAGAGAATATTCTTTCGCGACTTCATATGTATTGTCAGTCGACCCATCGTCACAGAGAATGACCTCGAAATCTTGAAAGGATTGGGAATATATTGAATCCAATGCCTCGACAAGAGTTGAAGCACAATTAAAAATTCCCATTATCACCGATACTTTAGGCATCACTTTTTAGTCATTTCCCAAATGAATCTATTGATTCTATTCTTAAGGAGATGGAGTTGGAAACGGAAACTCCTATGATTCATCCAGGAACAATCATAATGATGTATTGATAATGTATTCTCGGTTATTCTTATTATTCCTGTAGTTGAATCCATAGGACAAAAAAAATCTGTGGGATAGATATTAATTCCTTCTATCTCTTGAAATACATTATCCCTAATCAGACCAAAATGATCCAATAATTCAGTAGTGTAATTAACAATTGTCTTCTGATTGTATGAGCCATCATCATTAATGAAATGCAGTTTATTATACTCCTCCAATATCTTGTTGCACAAGATGTTATCTGGCTCCATTGCCATTCCAAGACCAGGTGCAACTTTGCCTCCGGTACCCGCTTCTCGACCCATGTATCCACCATGGTCTAATATTGAGGCCAAAGGCTTGATGAGCTCAACGTCCGTATCAAAATAAACACCACCATACTTTTTCAACACCCAAAAACGAGCATAATCACTGACAAATGCATACTTTCTTACTTCATAGGCTTCTTTAGTATAAGGAGAATTATTGACATCAAAACTATTCTCGTTCCATTCCATGATTTCATATCCTGGAAGGAATTCTTTCCAGCTATCAATACATTTCTTGGCGGTCTTTGGCAGTTTATTGCCTCCAAACCAACAATAATGGATAATTGTCGGAATCATACAAAAGATTCAGTTAAAGGATAAATGTCATTAAGAATGTGAATGCAAAATGAGCAGCCAAGATAATCGCTGTCTTCTCTCCCTGAGTTTTGGGCCAGATTCTAAGACGCGTTAATGGATAAGAAATGACCAGTGGGTACATAAACCATGATAAGTACGCAAAACGGTTAGAGTATTCCGCCCTGATTACCATTATCCAAAAAGAATTAGCCAAGATATAAGTTCCAAGAATAAAGAGATAAGTCTTGTCATATACCTTCTTTTTAAATAATAAATAATAACCCAGGATTAAAGGCATTGAGCTATATAATAAGAAATCCCACCTGAAGCCAACAGAAGAGAACGTTCCTTCATCTATCTCTGCATTAATATATTCAGATAGTCGATCATCAAATCCCATATTAGCGAATAGACTCGAAATCTGATCTCCTGCGATAAGACTTATAAAAATAGAGAAAAACCAAAACAGGAAATAAAGTTTAGGTTTATTGTATATTGTAGCAACCAACATACAGACAACAGGAAGAGCAGCTGATTTATGGAAACCAATAGCAACAAGTGATAAGATAACAGCTAACAATTTCTCTTTGATATTACCTTGAATAAAAGATAATGCTAATAGTACGAAACTCGTTGACAGACCATTTCTTATTCCATTGACACCATATGTAAAGAATGAAAAAGCAGCAAAAAAGAATAAAATAGAAATATCCCAATTATTCTTCGAAAATCTCTTACAAGCCCAAAGAATTGGAACTACATATAAAAACTCGGTTATCAAGAAAAACCATTTCGAACTCATCATCTGGGCACAGCCCCACATGTAATAATAAAAAAGAATATCTGAGCCTTGTATAATGGATGGTGGAGCTCCCTTGAAAAGTTCAAAGGTCCTTCTATATGTCCCCATATCGACAAAGACAGGTGAAGAAGGCCTTAATCCAACAATAATAATGAACAGGAGTGCATAGATCAATACTATCAAATTCATCCCCCTACGATTGAGCATCCTTTTACTTCCATAATTACTAATCGAAAATATGCATGTAATTGTTAGGAAAAGGACAAATAATAGGTGTATCTTTTCGTATAATATTGGACTGAATAGTGCCATTACTGATAATCCTTAAACTAAAAAGTTCAACTTTTCACTTTCTAACTCATTGCCATAATAATGGCTCTTCAAATAATCAATAATGAGTTTTTTACTTTGATCGTTATTGATGAATTCAAATATCCCTGCAGCACAAGTATCATTGTCCATAGATAGTATAACTCCATCAATCCCATCATTTACCTGGTCCCTTGCCGTAGGATAATCACTCACGACAACCGGCTTGCAAAGCATTTGCGCCTCCCTGACAGTTACGGAGTTTCCTTCATATCGTGAAGGCTGGACATAGATGTCGCATGCTTTCATATAAGGGTATGGATTCGACTTCTTCCCCAGTATGATTACATGATCCTGCATGCCAGCCTCAGAAATCTTCTCTCGGATCAACGGCTCATCACCACCGAAACCAATCAGATACCAACGGACATCAACACCAGACTCTACAATTCTTCTGCATATGTCAGGCACATTATCATAGTTCTTGGCATGGCAGAATCTCCCTACGGATAGCAGGTTGACCCTTCCTTCCTTCTTTGGCATCTCTTTCTCTATGACCTCCTGAGGTATTTGCTCAGCTCTTTCCCGTACGAAAATCGGCGAAAGAATGTTATCAATACGTACGATCTTATCTTTCAAAGAAGGAAATACCGAAAGGAAGTTCACCGTCACTTGATCCGATATGCTTACAACATAGTCGAACCTCGACCAAACTGGCAGTTCCAAATCATCATCCACATCAATCTTCGAATAATCCGTATGGATCCAAGCAGCCTTCTTCTTAGCGAGGACCTTGTCAGCAACGATATTATGAGGTGTCAGGAAACTGATCGCCAGGTCATATTCGCCGAGACTATCCATCGAAGGGAGTATCGGTGTCACCGAATCGAAGACATAGCCGAACACTGCTCCGCCATCAACGGGATTCTTCCTGTCCTTGTATCTGGCAAACCTTCTCTTCGCCCACAGGCGCCTCAATACTATTCTCCAATAGCCATCCTTAAGCGCTTCTTTCATAGGCCTCTCAATCTGGGCATATTCGGGAACCTCCGGCAGCAGGTTTACTTCCTTTGGAATGAAGTCCATCAGTTCTCCCCTGTGGCTGTAGACGAAAAGATCTACATCGTACTTGCTATAATCCAACGATTGCAGAAGACCGATGAGACTGATCTCCGCACCGCCTATCTCAAGATAATGAATTGCTATGAACAGTCGCTTCTTATCCATTCCCTTCGACAAGTTTATAGAAACTTGCGATTTCTTCCACATTCCCTTTTTTCTCTTGCTGCTGATAGGACACAATCGAATTGTAAAGAGAAGAATTGCTTATTAGTTCGATTATGGCATCGGCGACTGCAGCGGGATCCTGTGAAACCACCAGACCGTTTTTACCATCAATCATTTGAAAATAAACTGAATCAAAATCCGTGGTTACAACAGGCCTGTTCAACAGTCTGGCTTCCGCGATAGAAATCCCGTAGCCTTCATGACGAGAGGTCTGGACATACAAAGTACAATCCTTGAAATATGGATATGGGTTCGGTGTAGTACCCAGCAGAATGAAAAAATCCGATAGTTCATTCTCACGGATGAACGCTTCCATTTCCTCCTTGTACTCCCCCCGTCCCATCGCATACCACTTAAAGGATATGCCCTTTTCTTTTAATATCTTGCAGGCATTCAGCGCTATATCATATCCCTTGTCATTCTTATTCAGTCTGGCGACAGTCAGTATCTTCGTTCCTGTAAAGCCATCATCGAATGAGGGACCCGCTTCAGACATGGAAAGAACGACATCCGGATTGATGAGGTCTGGCATAAGGTACATCTTGTCAGACATTTCAGGATACACCTTTGCAAAATGGTTCAATGCTTGAGTGGATACTATAACTATCTTATCCAAAGCATCATAGAATCTTCGCTGATACTTTCTTTCGTAACCGTCCAAATGATAAATGCAATTCACCCATCCCAGTTTCTCTATGGCTGTCGTTTTATCAACCACATAAAAAGTAGGAAAGCACTGTCCGTAAGCAATAGCGGCATCATATTCATTATCATTCTTATCCAGGTACCGGGAAAAGAACAGCCAGAACAGTCTTGCCCTGGCCTTGGCAGTCTTCCCAAAAACACGATATGACAAGGAATAGAGTACTTTACTGATTGAAAACCCAATATCCTTCCTGCCTTCTTTGGACAAGCATTTATTATACTTAAAAGGAGGCAGGACATTGACTTCAGAAGGTATGAATTGCTCAAATTCCCCGCCAAAGGACAGCAATTGAAGATCTACTGTATACTTATCATAATCGATTAGGGACAAGAGCGTTACGAGGCTCTTCTCTCCTCCTGCTGCACGCAATGAATCGATAACGAATAGCAGTCTCTTTTTATGCATTTATCCTATCTTATCTAATTTTTCACGAAGTACGGTTGAGGATGTCCCCGTCGTATAAGGAAAATAGACTATTGAGACCCCTACTTCGCTGAATTTATTCTCAAGCTCAACGAATAATGGGGAGCCTTTCCAATCATCTCCGACGAACATGCGATTGAATCCCAAACGTTCCCATGCTCCGTATTTATCACGGTCGATTTGCGGTACAACCTCGTCCACATAGCGGATAGCCTCTACTATTGCTTTCCGCTCTTCATAAGGAATAACGGGTTTCTTGTGTTTATAAGAAGCACAAAGTTCATCGGTACTGACCCCCACAATGAGATAATCACACATCTCTTTAGCTCTGCGCAGTATATTCAGGTGTCCGATATGGAACATATCAAACACGCCGGTAGTATACCCTATAATCTTTTTATTATCCATTATTGTATTTTGTCCAATATCATTTTCATTACATTCTCACATGCATGACCAGTCTCATAACTGCCGATCCCATTCAGGAAACTCCTTATTCTATCTTTATACGAGATTGAGTCAAATGATTGAATCCCATGGAAAAGTCCTGTCTGGTCCTTAAATACCAAGAACGGTAATTGATTGATGTCAAAATAAAGCTTCCGGTCTGTGTTCGTGTATTCTTCCAAATCCGGAACGTACAACAAACAGGGCTTCTGTGTCAGTACATAGTCAAATATCAGACTTGAGTAGTCAGAAATGACCATATCCGAAACATAAAGCAACTCCTGAATATCATCATAGTCAGTTGCATCTATGATATCAGGATTATCTCCTAATAACTCTTTTGAAAAATCTCTGAGATGCGGATGCAGGCGGAGCAATACTTTCCATTTCCCACCATAATGATCCTCCAGGGCATAGATCAACTGCCGGAAATCAAGGTCATAGTACTTCAGCGTATTATCCTTACGGAATGTCGGCGCGTAGAGAACAATCCGAACACCGGTTCCAACTCCCAAAGAATCTCTGATTGACTGCCTTAATACATCGTCGTTTAAAAACATCAAATCCTCGCGAGGAGTTCCGGTAGGAGCAATTTCTCCATCAAACCAAAATGCACGTTTGAAGATCCTGGTGCTAAAGTCACATCCAGACAGAAGGATGTCCGTCTGCATTGAATCCTTCTTGGCCATTTCTACATAATGAGACGGAATGGTATCTTCTGCATCACCTTCTATCATCTTCAACCTTAAGGAGCTATGCCATGTCTGAACATATAGCTGACCTTTTCTCTTCCTATACAGTGATGTCATTCTATAATTGGTAACGAAGACACGACTGGTGTATAACTCGTAGAAATAGCTGAGAGATAAGTAACGTACCTTTAATACGCCTTCGATACAATGACTCTCAGGGTTGATGAACGCCCATACCACCTTCCAATCAGGATGGTTTTTTACGATATACTCGCTTAAGTATTTGGGATTACAACCATACTGACTGCCATAATAGCTCATCAAAAAGATTTTCTTCTTCTTGATAGGCAATAGTTTACAGATATTTATAACAAGGCGGTAAACTCCTTTCATCTCGTATATTCAACTCTCTTCAGTCGCTTCCCGAATAAATGATCCCAGACCCTCCTTGAGAAATGATAGGCAGAAGATAATGCTTTATTCTTTCTAAAGGCATAATTGATGTCTCCTGACAAAGAGATATCGAACAAATCCCCGTACCGAGCTTCTATCTCTGAATAATATGAAGAATAAAGACTAACCAATTCCTCCTTTCCCGTAGACTCTGCAAATCTTTTAAAACTATTACACATTCTCCAGAAGGAAGATGCCATCCCATTCAGAAGAACTGGATAATTCTCCTCAATGAAGCGGAGCCTTTCTTCATTTCCTTTCAGCAGGTCCAGGTTTCTTTCAGAGAAACCGCCGGAGATGCTGCCCTCCCTCTGCCGGTAATAGTATAGCGGCTCGGGCACGACACCTACCTTCTCACATTCGTTGATAATCAAGTGTTGCCAATAAGAGTCTTCAAAATATACCCCTTTCCTGAATGGATGATTCTTGACTATCTCTGTTTTATATAATTTACCCCAGGCAAAATTTTTCAGATAGTGCTGCTTGACCAACTCTGCCATCGCTTCTTTGTGCGACAAGACAAAACTTGATTCGTCTTTCAACCAACGGTCATCATAAAGGAGATAACTCCCGTAATCGTAGAAAAAACCGCCTGAGACCATCGAACAGCTATAGCTTGTGGCGAAGTCATGCAGCCTTTTCAAGGCTCGTGGAACAAGCACATCATCACTATCAAAGAAATAAATCCATTCTCCTGTTGCTACATCGATACCAGCATTTCGTGCATCTGACAAGCCACCATTCTCTTTATCAATGATTATTGTTATGTCCGGATAGCGTTTATTATAATCTTTACATATCGAAAACGAATTATCCGTAGAGCCATCATTGACGAGGATTACTTCAATTCCAACATCTTGTTGTAAATATAGACTATCGAGTCCCTCTTTTAGGAATGAAGACACGTTATATATTGGCACCACTACAGATATCATCTCAAATCAAGCAACTTGGTTATATCTGATTTTTCATGGTAAGAACCTGTCTTGATTCTGACCATCTTCAGAGCAATCATTATTCCCTTAGCAATATCTTCAGGAGTCATTCCAACCACTACTCCATTACTCCGGCTTTCTAGTTGTTCTTCGGCTCCGGTAAAATCTGTTGCCACTATCGGAGATAAAAAACAGGACGCTTCTGCAAGAGTAATACAATAACCCTCATGACGTGACGGCTGAACATAAACGTCACAATCTTTCATATAACCATAAGGGCATGATTGAATACCAAGGAAAACGACACAGTTATCAATTCCAAGTTCCTTGGACAAATGCTCACAATAAAGACGATCTTTCCCGTCACCTACAAAATACCATCTTAGGTTGAAACCATTATCTATCAGGATCTTTAATGCCTCAATCGCCACTCGTTGACCTTTCTCTTCTGAAATACGGCCGACAGTAAGGATTCGTTTCCCATCAAACGGATCTTCAAAATAAGGCCCTAGATTAGCCAAATACAACACTCGCTCTCGAGACACCACATTATGGAAGACTTCTGTTTTATAAGAAAACTGAGGGAATATCCAATCGAATACTTTCTTCCCTGCTTCTGATACTATAAAAATCTTATCATAAAGTTTATACAATTGGGCTATAATACTCTTATCAATGCCAAACTTCGAAACATCATAATGAATCCAACCACATTTAATACTGGCAGTAACCCTATTTGATATATAGTAGTCTATGATAGTAGAAGGGCCGGAGAATGCAACTGCGATATCATAACTGATTTCTAATTGTGGAATAGTATTAAAAAGTGATTTCACATAAAAAATACTGTTCCCAGTAATTTTTCTGACCATCAGCATGAATAATAAGACGATTGCTTCCGCATATCTTTTCTCCCTTATTCGGTTCTTAACAACCACTATTGGTGGATCATTAAAATCACGCCAATTCTTCTTCAAGTCAGAAATCTCTTTTATCTCCACACCTCGAGGAATCATGTCTAACAAAGAACCTTCTTTTTTGATTAATCCAACGCAAACATCATAGCGGTCGAGAGGAATTTCGTTAAGAATACCTAATAAGGACTTCTCAACACCACCAATATGCATTGAATATAAAAGAAAAAAGACACGAGTCCGCATATTCTCGATTAAAGTGATATATGACTCTATTTATTGAATAAACTCCTTAATAACTTGTTAGACCGAACCATATAATCGAATCTCAACAGATAATATTTCATCTTATTATCTCTATACTGTCTAACATAATAATGATTCCTGTAAACATCTATCTTAGCAGTTGAAAGTACAAGATCTTCATTGTGCTTTACAAGTGCCTCAATATCATCAATTTCTTTTTTATTCTTTAACCCATCGATGAGCAATGATTGATAAAGGAATCTTAATATTCGAATCAAATGATATTTTTGAATCGGATACTGAGGGTTATCCTGATTGGTAGAAACTATGAAATCTTCTAGAATTCTTTTCGATACCGCATAGAATGAATTAAAGTTTTTTCGAACACTGCTAACGCTTACAGACTGGTCTTCACGACCAATGTAATAACAGTAGACAGGATATGGCATATACCTGACAGTCTTAATCTCATTCAATGGGAAATAATCGTATTCTGTATCTGAATAGAAGACCGACTCTGTCCACTTCATATCCATGCGCTTCAGAAGACTTGTTTTATATGTAATACAATTCACAGTCTGAAATAACATCAATGATTTATTGGACCACTGAACTTCTTTAAACAGAATATCTTCATTTAAAACTAAATCTTCGGGAAAGCTATCTAGTACTGTCTCATTTGTATTCTCATAATAGACTTTCCTCTCACACAGCAACATATCAGCATCTGTATGACTCAAACTGTCAACAAAAGCAGTATATGCTGCTTTGTCATACCAATCATCAGCATCCAATGTCCTGAAATACATGCCTTTTGCAATAGCAAGGCCACGATTCATGCATGAGCCATAATTACCATTCTCCTTATCGATTACTTTGAAATATCCAGGATACTTAGTTTCATATTGTTGAGCAATTGAGAGAGTATCGTCTTTTGAACCATCATTAACAACAATAATTTCCACACGATCCATTACGTCCTCAACACATAGAGAATCCAAGCACCTTCTCAAGTACTTCTCCATATTGTACGCAGGAACAACAACTGTCAAGAGTCTACTCATTTCATTATGTGAGCCGGCAAAAACTATCTGTTAATTTTGCGATATGTGAATTAGCTGGCTTTATATTTACGGTTTAAATACTAAATCTCATTCCTTCTTACTTCTAGTAAAAGTCAAAGGTATGTGACAAGTTCTGGGCGTATAGCAAGCTCGACTTTGCTTAATAAAAATAATAATCAATGACAATACTAATGCGATAATAAAGGATATGACAAATAATAGAAGATTTGAGGACAATTTAACCAATCCTAAATCTCGAACAAAGAAAATTGGGACAGGATGGAGTAAATATATGTACATACTAGATTTGGCCAAAATCATAGTATTAATATTAATATTGACTTGGGTAAGAATCACACTGCTAAAAAAGAAATAGGCAAAGGGGAGAGAAAACAATTCATATTTAAAGTGTGTAACACCTAGTCTTTTAATGAGGAAGACCTCACAAATGAGACAAACAAAAGTAACCCCAGTCATCACCCATGAGTCTTGCAGATCAATAGGTGCTCTTCTTGCCAACAAAGATCCTGCTAGAAGTAGTGGCAACAGCCTTCCTATAGCCCCGGAAAAAGCTCCCATGAGTCTATAATAATGTATGAATTTGTGACCGATAATGCCTAAATCCAGTATTTCTGAATAAACGCTTACATAAACACCTACTATCCAAAGAAGGATTGCTAATAGCAGTTGTATTCGGACATTAAGGAATTTTACAATAGGATAAAAGAAAAGTAAGGCCCAGAACAATTGTGCGAGATACCATAAATGATAATATGGTGCACCTATCAAAAACGACTTAAACCAACCAAAGACAACCGTGGAAGTCATAATCCCTTTCTGATACCAGGAAAGCATAAGTATCAAAAGATAGAAAAAGGACCACACTACATATAAAACCAACGTTTTAATCGCAGCTGTTTTAATTGGTTCCCAACTAGTTATACTATTCTTCAACAATTTCTTAGTGAGAAAAAAGCCCGAACAAACGGCGAAAAAGGGAACTGCTGTCCTAAATACTATATCACATAAAACAAAGTCAGCAATCTCAGATATATCCGCCAATAATCTAGTATGGACACCAATAACAAATATGGCAGCAATAAACTTTGCTATATCTACTGATGCACTTCTGTTTGACATGATAGTATTCGATAAGTCCTTTTAAAAATTAGTCACAAGAAATACAAGACACTATGCTCCAAATAATAACTTAATTCTTGAAAATCTCTTGTGCATGATTTCTTTCCTCGCTTTTCTCCTTAACATAGGGAGATACTCCTTATATGACTTTTCTGTATCAATGATTGCGAATCCCCCATGATATGTTGGGGCCTTCGTTGGTTTCATATAATCCCCATATTGTGTAGTTAGTATTGTATCATGACCAGAGGGTATCGGTATCAAAATATCTTCAAAGGGGACATACTCTGTGTCATCATATAGTGAAATCTTCCTCCGATAATGCTCCAAGTCCCAAAGAAATCCAATACAGGCTACATCATCACCATTATGGCCTTTTAACAAAGAATCAAATGATTGAAATAAATTGTAGGATCCTTTAATCCATATAGGTAGCTTAAAACACAATAGTTTCAGTGAGTACAAAGGATGGAAAACAGAAAAACGTTTATTACAATAATATGATAACTCGGAACGCTTCTTAGAAACGGAATCCTTAAGTTTACTGAGTTCATTAATATCATCAGGGATTACATCATAAACAAATATATCAATGAAAATTCCCTGATGAAAAGAACAAAACTCATTCCCTTTCAAGATGGCAGCCGTTCCATCCTTTCTAAGTTGAGCATGCCCTCTTGGATATTTTCTCTCAGTATAACCGCACTGGAAAAAGTATGGTGCTGTAAATTCCTGTTTTGATATGGCAATTAATTTTTCATAATCATCACGAAGCATAGCCATATCAATATCATCATCCCATGGGATAAAACCATGTTCCCGAACGGCACCGAGAAGAGTACCTCCCTCTGCCCATATTTTCAGATGATACCTATTACAAACCTCTAAAAGCTTATTAAGCAGTTCCATCTCTACCCCCCATAACTGTTTCATATCAGCGGTTATAGTATATCCACGACGAATTTCCGTATTAAGATTCATTATCATTCGTATTAATAGTCAAAAGAAACACTCCCTTATTATGATTGGTTGCGCATAATAATTGATTATTATAAAAACACAAACCTTCTGGTTCATTTTTGAAGCCTTTGTCACTTAAGTCTATGGATGATACTTCTTTCGCCTTGAAATCAACTATATCTAAATAGACATGTTCACTCCAACCTGGAACGCCCTTAATGATGTACAATTTCCCATTAGATGATACGCCCCCCTGAGGACTGCTAAATTGATTATCATAACAAATAGATGCGATTGCATCCTTTTCTCTAAGTTGGATTTCGCTTTTCGTTATTCTGGGTAATTTGAATTGAACAATATGTATAGAATCAACGTCATCTCTTTTATGGTGAGCATAGATATAATAATCACTGTTCTCAGGATCAACAATACTATCTTGGTAGTAAAGATGATTATCATCACTGGGCACAGGCCCAATAATGGTCTGAACTATTTTAAAAACAAGATTATCAATACAGTCCCCTTCCAAGCGACATACAACAGTTTTATGTTGACTATTATTCTGTTGGCTTATATACAAAAGAGGGAACAAATCATTTGACGAAAAGAATACTGAACTAAAAGTCGCATTATTGCAATGATAAAAGCTATTAGCAGTAAATTCTATAGAACGTTCAAATCTTTTATCTCTTAAGTTATATATATATACTTTGCTGAACCCATTTTGAAACTGAAACATATAATCATTATAACTAGCACATCCTTGGACGGATACCGCCCCCGAATTCTGACTCATATATGAATAAAAACCAATAACGTCGTAATGATTTGTATTAACACACTTTGTATAACTGATACAATAATTATTCTCATTCTCAAATCTATAACTACTTTCTCGATTCTTATTTTCAAAAATATCATCCAGTTTTGCACATGATACTAAAGAAAAAAAGGAAAATGCTAGTAAGAAGAATCTACATCTACCCATAAACAAGGTGAGCATATAAATGCGTTTTGATCGTATATCTATGAAACAATACTAATACTTGTCGATAAGTTCTTTGAATCTTTTAAAAATTGGCTTTGTATATGAAACATAATATCCACGCAAAATGGGAATATTAGTTGTACTTAACTTACGTATTATTTTCCAAAAAAGAGGGAATTCTTCAACCTCATCATGAAACAGATGCATGTACTTTTTTAGGTCAGCTCCATTGTTCCTATATCTACTTGGCGCTTGCGTAATCAAATATTGGGCAATTTTATTGGAAAAAAGTTTTTCATATCTTGGATAAGTGCCAGAGAATCCTTTAAACATATTTATCATAGAAGATACTCTTTGGATATTATTCTCATCAACAGAACGCCACTTTTGCATACTCATCCAGGATTCGGGGTTATTGATCCGATACACCGACATTGTATCATTAAAGTAGTATACCTCTCCTTTCATAGCAGCCATTATCTGGAGTGGATAATCACCAACAGCACAGTTTATACAATAATCTGGATAGTTTTCTAATATAGATTTGCGATATACTATACTGCAGGTCGAAATAAAAAGCCCTGAACGATAAATAACATCCTTCTTTTTTACTTTTCTGCTTTTATTATAACAATGATTCTCTCCTATCGTTCTTTTATGTTTTTCGGAAAACAATCCTGTTCTATTACAGACCATTACAAAACCAGGATTTGACTCAAGATAAGCTACTTGCTTCTGAAGTTTATCAGAGGCTATCCAATAATCATCACCTTCACATAATGCTATATATTTAACTGATTTCTCCCAATTACTATACAGATATGCTTTTGACTTGTTAATAGAATAATGATTAGTCTTTAAAAAAATAACAAGGAAAAAACAATTTGTATTAGTTTTATGTCTTACAAATCGGAAAAAAGCATCATCCGTTTCCCATATAGGATTGCCGAAACCCTGCACAGGAGCAAAAAACTCATCAAGATACCTTGAGATAAGCCTCTGTTCTCCATCAGTTGAAGCATCGTCACTGATAATCGTTAAGAAAGGGAACGATGTCTGTTGAATACAGAAACCGTTCATCGTTTCCTGAATAAACGACGAATGATTATAAGTAATACAATGAATACTAACAGGGAAGTTTAAAAAGTCATTCATAAAACTATCCAGACATCAAATTACAAAGAATTACAACTCAACGATTTCACTGATTCGACAATCTACAAATGGTATTATAGAAGTAGCCCACGCCATGCCGACTCCAAAAGCACTCATCATAATTCTTTTATTACCTGCCAAATCATCTTTTAATTCACTAACAATTGTCAATGGTATTGACACTGACGAAGTATTTCCATATTTATGTATCGACCAGGGTATCTTTGAATAATCTAAATCTAATTTTTTAGCGATATGATTGTTGATGAAAGTATTTGCCTGATGAAAGACGTAGTAGTCCATAGAATGAAGATCTTCTCCTATGGTTGAGAATAAACGTTTAATATCACGAGGTACCTCAACAATTACAAAATTAAATACGTCTGCACCATTCATAAAACCTTGCTCTTCAGATCGCACATTCCCATATTCATCAACAACTTTTTCTCGTAATGTCTCGACAGAACTCATATTTCGATAACCTCCACCTGGAATCATTATAAGATGACCTCTAGATCCATCAGAGTTAATCGAAAAATGGCTTGCTCCAAACTTTGAATCGCGTTCAATGAGTGCCGCTACTCCGGCATCTCCAAAAATAAATGCTTCCCTTCTGTCTTTTCGACTATATACCTTTGATCGTGTTTCACCATCTAGAAGCATAGCTTTATGGAACCCTTTATTTTCCATCAAAGAATATACTATACTCAATGCTGAAATAAAACCAGAACAACCTAATGAGATATCGAATGCCATCGTTGACATAGGCAAACAGAGCCTATCTTGTAACAATATGGATGTGGCAGGCATTCTGTAATCAGGAGTCTGAGATAGAAAAACTAAAAGATCTATATCGTTCCTGTCAATACAATTATCGGAAATCAACTTTTCTGCAGCAGCGAGACATAAATCAGAAGCACATGTCTTTTCATCTGCAAATCTACGCTCGTAAATCCCGACCTTATCTACTACTCTCTTTATCTCCTCTTCAGGCCACAGATCAAGGTCATAATGATAATTGTCTATTATCTTGTTCGGCACACAGGCAGCTAGTGCAGTAATCCCAATATTCTTATATGATACTATAGGCATATTTACTTTAGCATTCTTCCACCATCTACAACCAATTCAATTCCAGTTATCCATGAACTTGCGTTACTTAAAAGAAACACCATAGCCCTAGCAATTTCATCAGGACGGCCGTATCGACCTAAAGGATAATGAATCAGATCATTCAACTTATCTTCATTTGTATATGTACCACTATTAATCAATTGAGTTTCGACCATACCAGGAAGTACGGCATTTGATCGTATTCCTTTTGCTCCTAATTCAATAGCACACGTTCGCATATATGCCAATAATGCTGCTTTTGATGATGCATAAATACTCAAACCCGGAGCCGACATGTAAGAAGAAATTGAAGATGTGAAGACTATTGAACCTCCTTTTACAATCTTTTTTTTCTTCAATAATAACTTTGTTAAGAGCACTACACCAAACAAATTTGTTTGGTAGACATCTAATAGATCTTGTTGATTGATGAAGTTGATGGGTTTACTCTTCCCTCTTCCTGCATTATTAACAAGACCGTCAAGATAAGGGCATCTATCAGCTAATGAAACAATATCTTCTTCCAAATCCAGATTAGCTAATATCTTGACATGTCCTACTCCTTCAAGAAGATTATACGTCTCGTCCAAACGGTCTGTGTTTCTACCTGTAATGACGACCTTTGCACCTAGCCTCGAACACTCAATTGCAGTAGCCCGGCCTATCCCAGATGATGCCCCTGTTACGAGAATAGCCTTATTTTCTAATGAAAAAGGATTATACAACATACTTATTATCTACCTCTTCGTCGCTTACTTCTACGAGTTCTGAAACGACTATATTATTTGAGACAAATGCAACTGTACCCCATGAGAGACCTACCCCAAAACCACAGCATATAAAAAAAGAAGGTTTTGACTCGAATTTTCCTCTTAATTCTCCTACTATAGTTAAGGGTATACTAGCTGATGACGTGTTTCCAAAACGATACATACAGGATGGGACCTTCTCAATAGGAATATTCAATTTTTTGATTATCATATTATTCATCTTCATGTTCGCCTGATGAAAAATGAAATAATCGGCATCTTGATAGTTAAAACAGAAATGCTCAGCTAGTTTCTTTACTGATTTTGGAGCAGTTGTTATTCCAAAAGAGAATACATCCATGCCTTTCATTCTAGTCATTAGACGCATCGAAGGTTTGCCATCGTATTGTTCCTGAACAAAACTGTTAAGAGTAACAGGGTTACGACTTCCCATATCAGGTGTAATAATTGCATCGAATCCACTACCATCAGTGCCAAAGTCGAATAAAATGCGATTATTGTCCAGACTATACTCAACGGCTGTGGCAGTCCCTGCACTCCCAAATAAAGGATCACGTAACAAATTATCTATTCGAAAACGTTTTTTAGCATCTCCACATAGAATTAACGCCTTTGAAATCTTATTATGGCCAAGTAGACCTAACGCGGTACTTAATCCATAAACCCAACCAGAGCAACCAAGAGAAACATCTTCAGAGAAACATTCTCTGCTAAGACCTAATCTATCTTGTAATATACAAGCAGTAGCCGGAAGCACATAATCTGGTGTCTGAGACACAAAGATAAGAGCACCAATCTCTTTTTTATCCCATCCCAAGTCAGAAATCAATTTTTCGGCAGCCAAATAGCATAAGTCTGATGTTGTCAATACACTGGATACGCGCCGCTCTTTAACCCCTGTTGTTTTTACATACTCTTCGGGTGAATACTCATGAGAAATATTATCTTGATCAGTGGGATAGAGATTGCTAGCAATATTTCTTGGGACACCAGCAGCAATCCCTGCTATACGAACATTGGAAAATTCTAAAAAAGCCATAAATAATAGCTATAGTTAGATTTTTTCTATCACTCTATTATACAAATCTTCTACTGTTACTGAATTTTTAACATCATCGCCTTTGAGAGCTATATCAAATTCTTCATCAACCATAGCGATAACACTTAATCCAATTAAACTCGACCACTCATTTAAGTCATGATATACTGTTTCTGCAGTAATTTCACTCGCATCAGTGTGGTCAAACTGCTCAGCAAAGAGCTCAACGAATTCATCTAAAGTTTTCATCTTTTTAAAAATTAAAATAATATAATAATAATCAATACTTTAACACCTTGGCAGGATTACCATAAACGGTATTCCCTTCTTTCACTTTTTTGATAACTATTGCCCCTGCTCCAACTGTAGCGTTATTTCCTACATTAATATGAGGCAAAACAATTGCACCTGTTTGAATTGTAGCGTTATCGCCTATTATGGCCCCACCACCTACGAAACACTTATTCCCTAGTGAACAATAGTTACCTATCTTAGCATCATGGCCGATATCAACAAACCGTTGGAAATTTACAAAGTTCCCAATCGTAATATCACAAGAAATACTAACCTCGTGGCTTATAACACAACCGTATCCTAAGGTGGTATTTTGCCCTAAGTACGCTGATCTATGTATCAAATTAATAAAAATGCCTCCTTTGTTTAGCATAATATCAGCGTAGTACTTCCGCCATTTATTATCTCCTAATGCACAAACAAAAACATCGTCGGATAAAGGAGAATAGTCTTCCACAGACCCAATAATAGGAGGGTAACCCTGTCTCCCTTCTAGGGCATCATACTTGTCATCCAAAAAACCTCGAACATCAAATTCAGTCTGATAACCTTTACAATACTTACTGAGAGCATATACTTCCCGTCCCCATCCTCTAGCACCAATTATTATAAGATGTTTCATGGTTATTAATACTCAATAATAGTTAAGACTCTTTCTATATCCTCATATGACAGATCATGATGTAAAGGCAGACAAATAACTTGATCAGCCATTTTATGTGCCATCGGAAGATTATCTTTAGTGGCACTAGGAAGATTACGATACGGAGAAAGATCACTGATAAGCGGATAAAAATACCTCCTTCCTAAGACATCTCTTTCCTTCATTTTGAAGTATAGTTCATCTCGGGTCATCCCATATTCTCCAGCATCAACGAAAATTGGGAAATATGAATAGTTATGCCGGACAGATGGTAAATCATCAAAAAATGTGATACCAGGTACGTTACGCAAAGCATCCCTATACTTGACGGCAACTTGATTTCGAGCCTCGATAGCAGAATCAACAAGTCGCAAATTCAATAAACCATAAGCCGCGCGAACTTCATCAATCTTTGAATTGATGCCTGGGCCAACAACCTCAGTCTCCCCTGCAAAACCAAAGTTCTTCAAGTAGTCAATCTGTTTCTTTGTCTCTGCATCATGCATAACCATCGCACCTCCCTCAATCGTATTGAAAACCTTGGTTGCATGGAAACTTAAAGTCGAGAGATCACCTTCGTTCAAAATACTCTCACCATTCACTTCAACGCCAAATGCATGTGCAGCATCATATATAACCTTAAGGCCATACTTATCTGCGATCTCCTTAATTGCTTTAGTATTGCATGGATTTCCATAAACATGCACTGGCATGATTGCACTGGTCCTTGGCGTAATGGCAGCCTCTATCTTATTCGGGTCCATGTTTCCAGTAGCGGGATCGATATCCACGAATACTGGAATGCACCCATTCCACCAAATTGAATGAGTGGTAGCGACAAAGCTGTATGGGGTAGTAATCACTTCCCCTGTCACCCTCAATGCTTGCAAAGCAGTAAGTAGAGGCAGTGTGCCATTCGTAAAAATACTGATGAAAGGGACCTTCAGATACTCAGCAAGTGCAGATTCTAGCCTTCGATGAAAAATGCCATTATTAGTAATCCATCTTGATCCCCAAATCTCTTTAAGCATGACCTGGAGTTCGTCCAAATCAGGCAGGAGTGGTGATGTTACCGTTATCCTATCATTGTTCACGATGGAGAATGTTATTATAAATTAATAGTTTTGCATAAGCAAGTTCGTCAGACTTAGTCAGCTTGGCGAATAATAAGTAAGACAAGCCTCCTACAAGGATTCCAACAATAAGTTTAGCAAGCATTGATGGAATAAACCGTATACTTATCCATACTATCACACCCATTAACAAAGATTGAAATAACATGGGTATAAGATCTTTCATCTGTTCAATAAAGCCCATATTGATCATTTTCCCAGTATAGTGTGTATTGATGACCAGTGAAATAAGTGAAGTGAAAATAGAACTGACGCAAATACCAATAACTCCAAATGGGACAGCAATAAAGATTGCTATCAGCAAAATCACTTTCTTGATAATCTCAAGTCTGAGAAACAAATCAGAACGACCTTTAACTTGCAACAAACTAAGATTAAGAGCGTGGATTGGATACCACATTGACGAGAAGCATAAAATCTGTAACATTGGAATACATGCTTCCCATTTCTCTGTAATAATAACTAAAACAGCAGGTCTTGCCACAACAGCCAGTCCCACAGTTAATGGGAAAACGACAAATGCCGCCATACGTATCAACCTTCTATATCCGTCACGTAACCTCTCATCATCATCTTGTATCTCGCTCAACACTTGAAAAGAGACTTGGCTAACAACACTTTGAAAAGTATGAGTCGGCAAATGAGCATAACCTACTGCTCGATTATAGTAGCCTAGATCAGTGGCAGAAAACTTTTTCCCAATAATAATTGGATAAATATTATTAAATAACGTATTGAGTAATGCAGATGCAAGTAATCTTGAACCATATGCGAAAAACTCCTTCCATGACTGCCATGAGAACTGTATCTTCGGACGCCAATGCTGGTAACGCCAATACAATACGACATACATGAATGGCGCAAGATAATTCGGCCAAATCAATGACCATACTCCCATACCCGCAAAAGCACATCCAATACTTGCTAAGCCAACTGTGACATTAACTATTACGCTAATAATGCTTATTTCCTTGAATTGAAAATGAATCTTCATTCTCGTGCCCTGTGTAGCATTGAACGAATTAAGTACAAGCAAGATAGCATTAGCACGGACTATTTTGGCCAGAATTGGCTCATTGTAAAAATTAGCAATAAATGGAGCACACAATACCAGCAAACCGGCAAAGAAAAAAGTCAAGACAACATTGGTGATAAATACAGTGGAATAATCCATTTCTGTTCTGTCCTTTTTTCTCCTCAATGCATTACTGAACCCAGAATCGATAAAGACGGCAGAAACTGCAAAAAACACCTGCGTCATTGCTATCAATCCATACGCGGAAGGCTCCAGCAACCTAGCTAGAATAACGCCCTGAATAAACCCGAACAACTGCAAAGAGAGATGCTTCGCAAATGTCCAGGTCATACCTGAAAAAGTTTTCTGTTGTAAATTATCCACCAATCCTTATGGCATTCTCATTTCTAGCACCTTGGCAATAATAGGCGCCATATCGTAGTATTTATACTCCGCTAAACGACCACCGAAAAGAGTAGAGGATTCATTGTTGGCTAGTTCTTTATACTTCATGTACAAGCTATTATTGACCTCATCATTTACTGGATAATATGGTTCCATCCCATCTTCCCACTCACAACTATACTCTTTTGAAATAACTGTCTTAGGAATATCGTATACTTCAGTGCCGAACTTTTCAAAATGTTTATGTTCAATAATACGTGTGAAAGGAGTCTCGCGATCCGTGTAGTTAACTACGGCATTGCCTTGATAGTTTGGTTTATCAATAACTTCATTTTCAAAGCGTACCGTTCGGTAATTAAGTTTGCCGAAGCAATAATTGTAGTATGCGTCTAACGGACCGGTATACACGATTATATCGGCGAGAGTGTTCCAGTACCCACGATTCTCGAGATAATCAACAGACACTCTTGTCTCAACATCTTCCAGCAAACCATCGATCAGTTTATTGTATCCGCCAATCGGAATTCCTTGATATAAGTCGTTGAAATAATTATTATCATAAACTAACCTTACAGGGAGCCGTTTTATAATGAACGGTGGCAATTCATTGCACGGTCTTCCCCATTGCTTCTCTGTGTATCCTTTTATCAGTTTTTCATATATATCTCCCCCAACAAGAACCATAGCCTGTTCTTCCAAGTTCCTAGGTTCTTTGGCTCCTGCCTTTTTCATCGACTCGACTGCCTCAACTCTTTGCTCTTCAATCTTGGACACCGCTTCTTCAGGTGTTTTTACACCCCACATCTGGTAGAAGGTGTTCATGTTGAATGGAAGATTGAATAGCTGACCCTTATAATTGGCGACCGGACAATTAGTGTAACGATTGAATGGAACAATAGAATTCACGAAATCCCAAACTCGCTTATCTGAAGTATGGAAAATGTGTGCTCCATACTTGTGGACATTAATTCCTTCAATCTCTTCGCAATAAACGTTGCCACCAAGATGATCACGCTTCTCAATAACCAGACACTTCTTGCCAAATCGTCTGGCCCTATATGCGAAAGTAGAACCGAATAATCCGGATCCAACAATTAGATAGTCGTAAGGCTTACTTGACACTTTATTCAAATATTATCGTCCTGTTGTGCTCAGACAGTTTAGAAGGGGTAGCCACCTCATTATCATAATAATAAATAACACGGGTAAGATACTTGATACCCAATCCTTCCTTACCATCCATCTTGCTCAACGACCAAGACGAAAGCCACAATCCATTATTCTTAAAGATGTTATCATGGATGTGAGAGAAAATGTTCCTGTAAATACCTATCCCTGTGTCAGAGACATTGTCGTGAAAATCAAGAGTAAATACCCCGAAAAGCAACTTGCCGATATTCTGATTGGGACTCTTGAAAGTGCAGCCATATATCTCCAGACCTTTTGCAAAACTGTCTTCATAGTTGATATGATAGTTAGTACCACCGATAGAGAATACCGGAATCTTCTTTCCATTATAGTTCACCTCAGTATTATCTTTCTCAAATTCACAATTTCTTATGATATTGTTCTTTGAACCTCCTGCAATACCTCCTCTATGGTTATCGTGTATCTTACAATACTCAATAACTACATTCTCAGAAATAACGTCAGAAACAGCCACAGAATGTTTGAAGCCATCACTACCAACTCCTTCATCGTACCTAAATTGCAACTTTACTCCTGTTTCATCGGGATTCAAATGGAAAGACTCCAAGTATGAAACTGGTATTATCCTTAACGGGGTGTCTTTTGAGTATGATGGATTATAGGTCAAAACCTCGACATTAGAATATGCATTAGGGATGCGTGTGTATCCCAGGTTATTATTAATTGTATATGATTGTTTTGTCTTTAGCAATCGTACTATTTCATATTGTTTGTTATAGCGTTTACTCAAATCAATATAATCCGTTATAGTACACTTGTCTAAATTATTTGAATCATACTTGATTTCACCTGTATTTGAGACATAGTACCTACCCGGATATGATTTGGGAACAAATTTTGATCCGGGAGTGTCATATTTGGATCCATAAGAACTAAAAACATTCCCAAACTGAGCCATACTGATTCCATCACCCATAAAGCCAGAAATATCCAGATTGTGCAGACGGGTATTATAGACATAGCCAGAGAGCAAAATACCTGTCGTACTTTCTTGGGATGATTCTTTATTGTCAGAATAGTCCCTAAGTTTTCTATCACCTACCAACTTACCATTATGAATCTGGACATTGACACAACAAAAGACAAGAAACAACTTGCTTGCTTGTGCATAAGGTGTGTCAGGTGAGAGAGTATAATACTTAGACTTCCTGGAACTATCCAGTATATTATAGTACGTACCGCCACCCAAATCAATGTCAAACTTATTCAGATCATAAACCAAAATTTGCCCGCACAGGGAACTTGGCTTATCATCACCCACGGTTCTAGGCGTAAAACAATAGTCATTCTTAGGGAAACGAATGCCATCATAACCGTTATCATAAGCCCAACGGATAGCATTGGTAAAACCAATCCCATTGTTGTACATTATGTCGTACTGCCGGTCAGAATAGTGGCCGTCACTCCCCCGTCTTTGGTAACCAGGAGTTATATCGAACTTCTTGAGATCGACTATGTAGACTCTCTTGGGAGCAGAAGTATCCCAAGGGAAAAGAGGTTCAGTCTGCTCTCCCCATAGATCCACAAGTGTCTCGTAATACTCACCGGAGACATTGACCTTGCTGATATTCCGCTCTTTGGATATACCGTAGATTGGAGTGACCAGAGTCGTATTCATCTTCAAAGAACCGTTCTTCAGTCTACCGTTTTCGAGATCAAGGATGCATCCGTCAGGCATAGATATGGTCTTGCCACCAATATCCATAGTACCATTAACAACGTATCTTCTGTATGGTGTACAGATCCTGTCTTGGGTCAAAGATGTTCCTTTCAGTTCAATACTTTCCAGAACCGATCCTATTGCTCCCACATGTTCAGTAGAGCCTTGCTTGGAAGAAATGACTGAAGGAGTTTTGGCAGGCGTGGCAACCTTGCCAGTGCTCCTTTTACCAAGCAATTGATCCAATGTGATTGTTTTAACAGGTTTTTTCCCTTGAGCGAACGAAATGCCTCCTGAGACAAATATAAGAAGCATTATGGCAAAAGCCAGTCTTTTCATGCGAGCATCAGTCCCTTGAGTTGTTCGAGAGTGGATTCCTTAATTTTGACATTAAAATACAGCCTTTTTATGGCGCGGGAACGGTGACAATCAGAGCCAGCTATGGTGTAGAATCCTTTGTCAAGAAGAGCCTGAGCTTTGTATCGGACCTCCTCACCATACGCCCCGAGAATAGAAGGGAGGTTCAACTGCATGACAGTTCCCATCTCCTTAAGCCTCTGATAATCCTTCATAGTCATGTATCGATAGCGCTCTGGATGGGCAATCATTGGACGGTAGCCGTAGCTCATCATCCGTTCAAGGATCTCCCAAAGGTCCATCGGGGGTGCCCAGGTCGATGTTTCAACCAGAACGGTGTCACGACCATGTGTCAACAGATCCCGCTCTTCAAGCTTCTTCTCGAACAGGTTATCAATCATATACTCCGAAGCAAGTCTCAATACAATCGGACCATGATAAATCTCTTTCAGTTCAGAGAATCGGTTCTTCAAGCATTCAGTAGTATTGGGAACATCCTCCATTGTGTGAGGAGTCAGCCACAGGGTTTTGAGACCCAGATTCTCATAAAATGCAAGAATCGACAAAGTTTCCTCCTGAGTCTTCACCCCGTCATCCAATCCCCAAAGGATATGGGAATGATTATCAGTCGCACCTTTCAGAAGATTGTAGTCAGCTATTGTCTTCTTTGGCTTCAGGAATCCGAACATCAGTCTTTGGACTTCTTTTTCTTATCCTTCTTATCCTCGTCATCCTGCTCGCCATAGCTGCCATAGCCGTAGCCATGTCCGCTGCCGTAACCATAGCTGCCATAACCGTAACCATAGTTACCGCTGCCGTAGTGCTGACCGTAAGAACCCTCCATCCTTTCGACACCATTGAGGATGAAGGCCATCCTGCTATAGTTGCCCTTGGCATAAAGCTCGTCAAGTGCAGGGAGAGCCTGTTTGTCGAATAAGCCCGCACGGATTATAAACACTGTTATGTCAGCACTTCCTGAAATGATGGAAGTGTCAGCAACAATATCCACAGGAGGGCAGTCCATGAATATGTACTGGTATTCGTTTCTCATGCTTGCAACCATCTCCTTGAACTTGGCAGAAACAAGCAACTCGGCAGGATTAGGAGGCAATGATCCAACAGGAAGGATGTATAGCTTCTCAGATACTTCCTGAATGTGTGGATGGTAGTCATCTACACGTCCATTAAGGAAGGACGCGACACCGGATCCCTTTTTGTCCAACTTTGAGCTCAAGGATGCCTTCCTGAGATCTAGATCCAAAAGAAGAACCTTTGATCCCTTGATCGCCATCGAAGCGGCCATGTTCATAATAGTGAAAGTTTTTCCTGCATTGGGATTGAATGAAGTCACCATGACCACATGGCAACCTTCCGTGCTTCCCGTCATCATGTCGAGGTTGGTCCTTAAAACCCGGAAGGCCTCATTAATGACATCTCTCTTTCCTTGCTGGACAACGATCTTACAACTCTTCTCATCAAATCGGTTGGGTTTACGGAGACTGAAGAAACTCTTCTTATCCATTCCCATTTGGGGAATCTCTGCAAGGAATGGAACTTTAAGTTTAGATACGTCAGCTCTTGTCCGTACAGTTGTGTTAAAAAGAATACGGAGGAAGAAGATTAGGAAAGGAATGGCCAAACCTAATAAAAGAGCAATCAAATAGACTTCCTTGGCAACAGGAGAAATCGGACGACCGGTTGTTGCAGACTGAATCAACCTGTTATTCGAGATGTTCATCTGGGTGGCAAGCTCGTTCTCCTCACGCTTTTGCAACAAGTAGATGTAAAGTGACTCTTTGACCTTTTGGTCACGGCTCATTGACTGCAATTCAAGTGCTTGTCCTGTAGTTGACGCAAGTTTCCCCATTATTACCCCTTCCTGGGCTGCGATTCTGCTTTGCTGGAGTTGGAGGGCCGAAATGTTGTTGTCAAGGGACCTGGTGATATTAGCCTTCATTGCATCCAGGTTAGCATTGAGGTCAGCGACCATCGGGTTGGCCTCAGAACTCTCCTTAAGGTATTTATCCCTCTTCATGAGAGTCGCGTTATAGGCACTGATCTGTCCCTCGATTGTGGCATTGGTCAATCCGGAGTTGGCGGGAAGAAGGGTGTTAGATTGGGTAGGATCAGTGAGCCTATCTCGGATCATCTGTGAGATTGCCAATTGGTTGCTGTTTGCAAAAGCCTTCTCTGAATAGGATGACGACTGAGACAAGTATTGTCCCGAAACAGCCCCGACGTCGGTTATCCTGTTCTGTTGTTTGTAATCCTTGATATCGTTGTCGATGTCACCAAGTTCTTTTTGGAGTATAACTAACCGTTCAGCTATGAAATCCGAAGTATTGGCTGCCGCCCTGTTTTTATCCTCGACCCACTGTTCGTTATAAATGTCCAAAACCGTTTCGAGCACGTTCTTAGCACGTTCAGGAGAATAATCAGTCAAAGAGAGGGTTATAACAGATGATTCATTCCTGGGAGCAGTAACGCTCATATGCCCTGCATAATATGAAGAACGAATCTTCGCCGTCGACCAGGACACCTTAATATCATCTCCCCATGTGTGAAAATACTGTGACTCAGTCAGACGGATGCTTCCAACAGGTGTAACAAGGGAGTCTCCGAATGATCCTCCGATAGGTTTAGCCACCATCTCTACCCCTCCGACAGTAAATCTATCGATTACAAAGGATTTTTTGCCGATTTTCTTTACGACGAATGAAAAAGATGATGTCCTATTGTCATCCCCGAGAATTGACATGAAAAATGGAGTCTTATTGTAAAGTTCCCTTTCACGCAAGAACATCAAATCGGTGTAGTTAGTCTCAAGACCAAGCCTCTCGACAGATTTTGTCATAAGGTCAGAAGACCTGAGGGCAACGATCTCGTTATCGACATTCAGTCCAGATGTAGTTCTCCTACGCATAGTAGCGGAAAGATCACTCAACACAGCTGCAGACTGGTCCGTCTCCAAAATGATCTTTTCAGAACTCTGATACAGTTTTGGGGTCCTGTACAGATAAAAGAACGCGATACTGCCTGCAATAAGCAGTGAAATCAGATACCACCATTTATGTCCCCAGAAAAGGGCCCAAATATCCCGAAAAGAGAACAATCTCTCATCAGTTTCGTCTTGGTCCATCCATGACCTTTTGTCAAGTTCTTCTGCCATAACTATCGTTTGAAATAATCACCTTTATACATTGCCCAAAGTACCATACCAGATGTAGCAAGAGAAAGAAGGGTGGACGGGACTGTTCTCCAGAAACTTACACTCCTGAAACTGTTCTCATTCATTCTGGATTGTCCTGCCCTGATCTTATTAGGGTAAACATATACCACGTCATTTTGCTGTAGGTAATATGCCGGAGAGTCAAATATCCTAGTATCTCGGATATCCAGATGGTAGAAACTACGCTCTTCGCCCTCTTCTCTAAGAACAGTAATGTTGTCCCTATTGCCCATTATCGAAAGGTCTCCAGCTAAGCTAAGAGCCTGAAGTATGGTAACCTTATCACCAACAATATTGTATGTTCCAGGCGACTTTACTTCACCGAGGACTGATACCTTGAAATTCATAAAATCCACAGACACGACAGGATCTTTCAAATACTCACGATCAATAAGTTCCTGACGGACATGATTGGATAATTCCCAGCGGTTCAAACCAGCAACATGTATCTTTCCCAGACCGGCCATGTTGATATCGCCGTTATTGTCGACTACATATCCCATTAAGCTGCCGTTACTGACGTTTCCACCCTCGCTATTTATAAAATTCGTAGCTCTCGTCAAATTAAACATCGCCGCCAATTCCGGATCTCTGGCGGAAACAACAATTGCTATCCTATCCTGCGGCTGAATAACAATCCCTCGATTCACTTCCATCGGAAGGGACATCTCCTCCTCGACGTCCTGGAAATAAGCAATGTTCCTGTAGGTCTTATGACCACAAGACGCCGCACCCACGGCTAGTACCGCGAGCAACAGCAATTTGAAATGAGTTTTAAACATTGTTCTTTGGTTTTATATTATCTTTTCTTCAATTTTCTCCAAACAGGACGGCGGGATGTACCTCGTGGCAAATGCCGCCACTCCTTCGATAGTGACAATCAGTTTCCGATCATGTCGAATCCTCTTTATATGCCCCTCAAAACCTTTGAATATCCCTTCAGTTACTCTCACCCGGTCGCCTTGATGGTACTTCGGTTCATCGCTTCCAAGATACTCCAGCCCGGAATCCCTCATCTGACACAATCTGATGAACTGATCCATCTGACGGTCCGGAACCACGAGAGGAGAACGTTCAGCCTTGTCATAATATGGGACAATGGTTCCACCGAACTTGGAACGCATGAGGTGAAGATACTCACGAGTGGTCCTGACGAACAATAATGATCGGACAAGTGGCTCCGGGACAAACTTCAAACCGTCTTTTGTCGGTTTTTCTACCAGGCGCGTCGGGTAATAATACTCCACCTCTGCATCGTCCAAAGCATTCTTGATCAAATCCGCCCTTCCGAAGAAGACCCTGACCGGGTACCAACTGATATTTCCTGTAACTGTCTTCATAACACTAATATATCTCCCCTCGCAACCTGCAAGGGCTATCCACGGTCGTCAGCATTTCACCTTCTGATCCCGATGCAC
>JAEEGL013794777.1_pt1 | contig 34436 bp, 29 predicted proteins | sample 9134231 | NCBI WGS metagenome assembly JAEEGL01 (sample SAMN16246548, study PRJNA631951) | gut metagenome | biome: gut microbiome; feature: rumen; material: fiber-attached | host: Bos | place: Iran: Karaj | collected 2018-10
ATCCTGAAGAAGATGACTCTTCACAAGGAGATTAAGTAATTAGTTTTACAGCATGGCAAAGAAAACCGTCGCAACCCTCCATGAAGGCTCGAAGGATGGTCGCGCTTACACAAAGGTAATCAAGATGGTGCGCAGCCCGAAGACGGGTGCCTACATCTTCGACGAGCAGATGGTTCCCAACGAGGCCGTTAAGGACTTCTTTAAGAACTAATAGTTTTACTATCACTATAAGAGATGCCTTCGGCTACTATCAGCCGAGGGCATTTTTTGAAACTAATACATCCACTTAAAAGCTTAAAACTATGCAAAGTGATCCCAAGCAGTGCCTTTACTGCACCAACAACCAGACACTTCATGACCTGATGATTGAGTTTGCCCAGTTGTCGGTATCCCGTGCGTTCCTTTTCAAAGAGCAGACCTACCGTGGCCGTTGCCTGGTGGCCTACAAAGACCACGTGAACGACCTCAACGAGCTTTCCGACGAAGAGCGCAACGCCTTCATGGCTGATGTCTGCCGTGTCACCCGTGCCATGCAGAAGGCTTTCAATCCCGAGAAGATCAACTATGGTGCCTACAGCGACAAGCTTTCGCACCTGCATTTCCATCTCGCCCCGAAGTATGTGGACGGTCCTGACTATGGCGGTACGTTCCAGATGAATCCCGGACAGGTCTACCTCTCCGATGCAGAGTATGAGGAAATAATTGCAAAAATCAAAGAGAACTTATAGATTAAATGAGAAATGAGTCATTTCTTATTACTCATTCCTCATTTCTAAATCAACAGAATTATGGCAACAGTAAAACCGTTTCGTGGCATCCGGCCACCCAAGCAACTGGTAGAGCAGGTGGAAAGCCGCCCCTACGACGTGCTCGACAGTGAAGAGGCACGTGCTGAGGCAGGCGACAACGAGAAGAGTCTTTACCACATCATCAAACCCGAGATAGACTTCCCCGTAGGCACCAGCGAATACGACCCGCGTGTTTATGAGCGTGCAGCCCAGAACTTTCAGAAGTTCCAGGACAATGGCTGGCTTATACAGGATGCCTGCGAACATTATTATATCTACGCACAGACCATGGAGGGCAAGACCCAGTACGGACTGGTGGTGGGTGCCCTGGTCGACGACTACATGCAGGGTCGCATCAAGAAGCATGAGCTGACCCGTCGTGACAAGGAGGAAGACCGCATGAAGCATGTGCGTGTGAACAATGCCAACATCGAGCCGGTGTTCTTCGCCTATCCTGACAATGCGGTGCTCAACGCGCTCATTATGCGTTATGCCAAGACTGAACCCGAGTATGACTTCATTGCACCAATTGACGGCTTCCGTCATCAGTTCTGGGTAATCAGCGACGAGCAGGACATGCAAACCATTACCAACGAGTTTGCAAAAATGCCCACCATGTATATTGCCGACGGCCACCATCGTTCGGCTGCTGCCGCCCTTGTGGGTGCAGAAAAACAAAAACAGAACCCCAACCACACTGGCAAGGAAGAGTACAACTACTTCATGGCCGTGTGCTTCCAGGCATCTCAGCTCACCATCCTCGACTATAACCGTGTGGTAAAAGATCTCAACGGCTTGTCGTCGGAAGAGTTTCTGGCTGCCCTTGAGAAGAACTTCACTGTTGAGGACAAGGGAATGGAGATCTATAAGCCCCAGCAGTTGCATGAGTTCTCGCTCTACTTGGACGGACATTGGTACAGCTTGAAGGCCAAGGAGGGCACCTACGACAACAACGACCCTATTGGTGTGCTCGATGTTGACATCTCCAGCCGCTTGATTCTCGATGAGATACTCAACATAGGAGACCTGCGCAGCAGTCAGCGCATTGACTTCGTGGGTGGTCTACGCGGACTGGGCGAATTGAAACGCCGTGTTGACAATGGCGAGATGCGCATGGCCCTGGCCCTCTATCCCGTTTCCATGCAGCAGATTATGGATATTGCCGACAGCGGAAAAATCATGCCGCCCAAGGCAACGTGGTTTGAGCCGAAGCTGCGCAGTGGGCTTGTCATCCACAAACTCAGTTAACAATGGATATGTCCGACGAATATAAGACTATCAAAGGGACCAGCGAGGGATTTTACTCTGAGAAACGGAGTAAGTTCCTCGCTTTTGCCCATCATGTAGAGACTTCCGACGAGATCAAGCAGCTGCTGGCCCAGTACAGGAAGAAGTACTACGATGCCCGCCACGTCTGCTATGCCTACATGCTGGGGGCTGACAGGACCGACTTCCGTGCCAACGACGACGGCGAACCCTCCTCGACGGCAGGCAAACCCATTCTCGGACAGATCAACAGCCATGAACTCACCGACATCCTGATTGTCGTGGTGCGCTATTATGGAGGCATTAACCTGGGCACCAGTGGCCTTATTGTTGCCTATCGCGAGGCTGCATCCGACGCTATTGCCCATGCCGATACCGAGGTGCGGCAGGTAGAAGAAGTGGTCACCTATGACTTTCCTTACGTCATGATGAACGATGTGATGCGCATTGTGAAGGACATGCACCCCCGTATCCTGTCGCAGACCTACGACAGCACCTGTCAGATTCGTCTCAGCATCCGCCAGTCCGAAGCTGATCAGTTGCGCCAGCGACTGCAGAAACTCAGTTTCGGACAATCCTAAGCCATGTAAAGTGGGAGATGGACCTGTTTTTTGTATAATAGCATTATAACATCTGTTTCAGATACTGGCCGGTGATGCTGTCGGGACAGGCGGCAACAGCTTCGGGTGTACCGGCAACGACCAGGCTACCACCGCGGTCGCCACCTTCAGGGCCGAGGTCGATGACGTGGTCGGCCAGTTTGATGACGTCAAGGTTGTGCTCGATGACCACAATGGTGTGACCGCGTTCGATGAGTGCCTCAAACGAGTCCATGAGACGGTGGATGTCGTGAAAGTGCAGTCCCGTGGTGGGTTCGTCGAACACGAACATGGTTGGCTCCTGTTTTTCCTGTCCAATGAAGTAAGCTAGTTTCACACGCTGGTTCTCACCCCCGGAAAGGGTCGATGAGCTTTGTCCCAGTTTGATGTAGCCCAGCCCAACGTCTTCCAGCGGCTTCAGCTGTTTTACAATGGTCTTCTCTTTCTCTCCGAAAAACTCAATGGCCTCGCTGATGGTCATGTTGAGCACATCGTCTATGTTCTTCCCATTGTAGCGTACATCGAGGATGTCGTGCTTAAAGCGGTGGCCGTGGCAGGCTTCGCACTCCAGCACGAGGTCGGCCATGAACTGCATCTCTACGGTGATGGTGCCTGCTCCCTTGCATTCGTCGCAGCGTCCGCCGTCAGTGTTAAAGGAGAAGTACTGGGCACTGAAGCCCATCTGCTGGGCCAAAGGCTGTTCGGCAAAGAGGTCGCGGATGGCATCGTAGGCTTTTACATAGGTGGCGGGATTGCTTCGCGACGACTTGCCGATGGGGTTCTGGTCAACGAACTCAATGTGCTTGATGGCATCGATGTCGCCCTCAAGACCGATGTATTCACCCGGTGCATCGCATACGTCGCCTATATGGCGTTTCATGGCAGGGAAGAGGATGCCCCTAATGAGGCTCGACTTGCCGCTGCCGCTCACACCGGTGACTACGGTCATTACGTTGAGCGGAATCTGCACGTCAATGCCCCTCAGGTTGTTCATGCGGGCTCCGTGAATGTCGATGTGGCGATTCCACGGTCGGCGGCTTGTGGGCACAGGAATGGATTCCTGGCCGGTGAGATAGCGAAGGGTGTGGCTTCTCTCTAATTCACCACTTTTCGCTTTCCGCTCTATACTGTCTAAACTTCCACTGAAAACGATCTCGCCTCCGAGGCGACCAGCATCGGGGCCTACATCAATGAGATAGTCGGCAGCACGCATGATTTCCTCGTCGTGCTCGACAACTATGACTGTGTTGCCCAGCGACTGAAGCTGTTTGAGCACACGGATGAGGCGGGCAGTGTCGCGGGGATGCAGGCCGATGGAAGGTTCGTCGAGGATATAGAGCGAGCCAACCAGACTGCTGCCCAGCGAGGTACAGAGGTTGATGCGTTGGCTTTCGCCGCCACTTAGAGTGTTGGAGAGTCGGTTGAGCGTGAGATAGCCAAGTCCCACATCCATAAGAAATTGTAGGCGTGAGGTGATCTCTGTGAGCAGGCGGCGAGCTATTCCGGCTTCATGGTCGTTCAGCTGTAGGTCTCGGAACCATTGGGCCAGTCGTACCACAGGCATCTGAACCAGGTCGGTGATGCTGCGTCCATCGATCTTCACATAGTTGGCCTCCGGCTTTAGCCGAGTGCCGTGGCAGGAGGGACAAGTGGTCTTGCCCCGATAGCGGCTCAGCATGACGCGGTACTGTATCTTGTACTGGTTCTCCTTCACCATCTGGAAGAAGGAGTCTATGCAGGGCTTGTCGTGCAGGTCTCTGTGGCGGTCGGACGGCAGTCCATGCCACAGCTGGTCACGCTGTCGCTGGGTGAGGTTGTAGTAAGGTTCGAAGATAGGGAAGTCGTCGTTGGCCGCATGGCGGCAAAACCAGTTTTTCCATTCGCCCATCTTCTCGCCGTTCCAGCATACCACGCAGCCGTCGTAGACGGAGAGCGATGTGTTGGGGATGACCAGATGCTCGTCGATGCCGATGATGCTACCGAATCCCTGACATTCGGGGCAGGCTCCAGCAGGCGAGTTGAAGGAGAACAGCTGATCGGATGGTTCCTCAAAGGTCATGCCGTCGGCCTCGAAACGTGTAGAGAAATCGTAGCAGATGTTCGAGGGGGGAAACATGAGCCGCATCTCGCCTTTCCCTTCATAGAATGCAGTCTCGGCAGAGTCGGTCAGTCGGGAAATGGCGTCCTTGGCGTCGTCGACTGTGAGACGGTCGACGACAAGGTATAAGTCACCATCAGCCCCCCCTTGGGAGGAAGAATGCAGCTGGTTCGCTGCCTGTTCCAGGTAGTCATCGATGCGTGTGACCTCACCATCTGCCAAGATGCGGCTGTAGCCCTGTAGGATGTACGTCTTCAGTTGCTGTTCCAGCGTACGGTCTTCTGGTACGTGGATGGGAGCCAGGACAATATATTTGGTGCCCTTTGAGAACTCTTGTGTCTTTGCGATGACATCCTCGGTGGAGTGCTTCCTTACCTCTTCGCCACTGACAGGCGAGAAAGTATGACCGATGCGGGCATAGAGCAGGCGCAGGTATTCGTAGATCTCCGTCGAGGTACCTACGGTGCTTCGTGGATTGCGCGAGATGACTTTCTGCTCGATGGCAATGGCGGGGGGGATGCCGCGAATGAAGTCGCATTCGGGTTTGTTCATGCGTCCCAGAAACTGGCGGGCATAGCTCGAGAGGCTTTCCACGTAGCGCCTTTGCCCCTCGGCATAGAGGGTGTCGAATGCCAGCGACGACTTGCCACTGCCTGACACACCGGCAATGACCACAAACTTGTTGCGGGGTATGCGCACGTCAACGTTCTTCAGATTGTTGACGCGTGCTCCTTTTATTTCAATACAGTCCTTGCTCATTTATTTCACGGCTACGATGTGCTCCAGCTCTTTGTCGGCATAGAAAGTGTGGCTGAGGGTGTCGTTCTTGCAGACGTAGTTCATCCGGATGTAGTAGAGCGTATCGCCGTTGTGGTAGGCGGGATAGCTGATGCCAGGCTTCAGGAAATCGCCAGTGCTCTGTTGCAGCCGCGAGACAAGTGAGTCGCTGAGGCGGTTGGTCTGTCCCAGTTTGCCGAAATCGCGTTGCTGTAGTTCGTCGGGGGCGGTGGCGTTCTCTTCGATGAACTCCTCTGCCAGTTTAATGACAGCATGCCGCTGCCCGCATGAGGCAAGCAGCAGCATGGACATTACACCTACTATAATATAAAGACGGGTATTCATGAGTTGCGGGGCACTCTTTTAAGAACGAGCAGCAGATGATCCCACACCATCTGTACGGTGGGAATGTGGAGCCGCTCGTCGGGTGTGTGTACAAAGCGCAGGGTGGGGCCGAAGCTCACCATGTCAAGGTTGGGATAGCGTTCAGAGAACAGACCGCACTCCAGTCCGGCGTGAATGCCGCGCACGATGGGCTCCTTACCGAACAGCTCCTTGTAGGTCTGGCGCACCAGTTCGGTGAGCTGGCTGTCAGGGCGCATCTTCCATGCGGGATAGCCGTCGCTCGACCATGCCTCAGCACCAGCCAGTTCAAAGGTGGCCACGATGGTGGCACACATATTGTCGAGGTTCGACATGACGTTGGAACGTTGCGACGACAGGATGTTGATGACGTCCTCTTCAGTGTGTACGCTGGCAATGTTTGAAGAAGTCTCGACCATTCCACCGAGGGCCTCGTCCTGACAGATGGCGTAGATGCCGTTGTCGACGGCCTGTAGGGCACGCACGAAGTTCTGGGCAACGGTGGATTCAATCACGGGTTCAGCATCGGTAGACTCCATAGTCCAGACCATGTTGGTGTCGGTCACGTGGAACTCGTCTTCCACCTGGGCAGCAAACACGTTCCAGTCGGCCTTCACATTCTCCTTTATGGCATTTGGAACACCAATCACAAAATAGCCGTCGCGCGGAATAGCATTGTGTAGCTTGCCGGAGTGGAACTGTGCCAGGCGCACGCCTTCGTAGCGCTTCATGGTCTGATAGAGGAAACGGCCCAGCAGTTTGATGGCGTTGGCACGCTTCTTGTTGATGTCGTCGCCTGAGTGTCCACCCAGAAGTCCTTTCAGTTGGGCGCGCATGAAGAAGAGACCAGCAGCCTCCTCACGCTTGAAAGCAAACTTGGCTGTAGTGTTGCGGCCGCCTGCACAGCTGACGAAGATCTCGCCCTCGTCCTCAGAGTCCAGGTTGATGAGGTCGTCGCCCGTCATGAAGCCGGCCTTCATGCCCTCGGCACCTGACAGACCTGTCTCCTCGTCACGGGTGAAGACACACTCAATGGGGCCATGTTCAACGTCGTTACTCTCGAGGATGGCCAGCTCGATGGCACAGCCGATGCCGTCGTCGGCACCCAGTGTAGTGCCCTCGGCGGTGAGCCATTCACCGTCAATGTAGGTACGGATGGGATCCTTCTGGAAGTCGAAGTCCACGTCGACCAGCTTGTCGCAGACCATATCCATGTGGCTTTGCAGGATGACTGTCTTGCAGTCTTCCATGCCCTTGGTGGCAGGCTTGCGGATAATGACATTGCCGGTCTCGTCGACCTTAGTGTCAAGACCATGACTCTCACCCCAGTTCTTCAGATATTCAATCATCTTTTCCTCATGTTTTGAGGGACGGGGGATTTCGTTAATCTTTGCAAACTGCTCAAATACCACGCGGGGTTTTAACTCACTTTTATTCATTTTTCAGTATTATTTAAATTTTAATTTTTCGTCTTTCATCATTATTGCTTACCTTTGCACCCGCAAAATTAGTAAAAAATGACGGAAATACTCCTATCCAGCACGTTAATAATTGCTATAGCCGTGGCTTTTTTATGCGTGAAACTGATTTTCAGAAAGAATGGAAGCTTCTCTTCACAGCATATCCATGACTCTGAGGCCATGCGTGAACGCGGCATACATTGTGTAATGGATCAGGACCGGGAAATGAGAACTCCGAGTAAGTTTGCTGTCAGGGAGAATAATAAATAAACTTTTATATAGATAGAATGAAAAAGAACTTTGTTTTCGTTTTGGTGGCCGCTTCGTTCATGGCCGCATGCAACAACCAGAGTCCTAAGATGGACGAACAGCCGACCGAAGTGGCAGCATCCACCGAGGGAATGAAAATTGCATACGTAGAAGTTGATTCGCTCATGACCCAGTTTGAGTTTGCCAAAGAGAAGAGTGCAGAGCTCGAGAAAAAGAGTCTGAACGCCCGTAACACGCTTACGCAGAAAGGAAATCAGTTGCAGGCTGCAGCCAACAATTTCCAGCAGAAGTTGCAGAACAACGGCTTCACAAGCCGTGAGCAGGCTGAAAGCGTGCAGGCTGCATTGCAGCGACAGCAGAACGACCTGGCTGCCCTTCAGGCCCGACTGGAGAACGAACTGGCCAATGAAACGCAGAAATTCAATGTGGCTCTGCGCGACTCGCTGAATCATTTCCTTGAAATCTATAATAAGGACAAGCAGTACGATATGATCCTGGCAAAGAGCGGTGACAATATCCTGATGGCTAACGCGAAGCTTGACATTACGAAGGATGTCATCAACGGCTTGAACAAGCGCTACAAGAAGTCAGTGACAGCTGGCAAGGATAAGAATGATAAAGTTTCCGATAGCAAAAATTAATTTAGGGCTGAACGTGGTGGAACGCCGTCCTGACGGCTACCATAACCTGCAAACGGTGTTCTATCCCGTTCCCATCAAGGATGCACTTGAGGTTCAGCTGATGGACGAAGCGTTTCCGTCGGAAACAGACTGCGACCTGAAGGTGACCCATCATGCCGTAGAGGGCGAAGAACAGCAGAACCTGGTGGTGAGAGCCTATCGGCTGTTGAAGCATGACTTTCCTGACATGGGGAGGGTGCATGCCCATCTTTACAAAAATATTCCTACTCAGGCAGGCATGGGAGGCGGTTCGAGTGACTGTGCTTTCATGCTTGTTATGCTTAATGAGATGTTTGGCCTAGGGTTGACAACAGGTCAGCTCGAAGGCTATGCCGCACAGTTGGGAGCCGACTGTGCTTTTTTCGTCCGGTCGCAAGCCGCTTATGCAGAAGGCATTGGCGAACGGCTTAATCCCATAGGGTTGGATTTGAGTGGTTGGCATTTGGCTGTGGTGCGCCCTTCAATTCCTGTCTCTACCAAGGAGGCTTTCTCGCTGATTATTCCCCGGATGCCCTCAGTGAACTGTCGTGACGTGGTTCTGCGACCTGTAGAGGAATGGCGCGATGTGCTGACGAATGATTTTGAGCACAGCGTGTTTACCCTTCACCCCGAAATAGGAAGCATCAAACAGCGGCTATATCATCAGGGAGCTATTTATGCTGCCATGAGCGGAAGTGGTAGTGCCGTGTTCGGACTGTTCCGTAATCCGTTGGATCTGAGCAGCCTGTTTCCTGGCATGTTTACTGCCGTCATGCCTCTATGAGGCCGGCTTCCGTCCATTCTGCAATAAGTGATTCGACATCGTTTCGGGCCGATTCTGTATCTACATCGTATTCTTCCATCAGGTAGCCTGTCAGGTCTTCTGCGGTGAAGTCCCGTCCTTCCGCTTTCTTCCACAGGAAGGCTGCCGATTCGTTCAGGCTGATGATGTTGCTGTAGTCAATGTTCTCAATGCCTTCGGCAACAATGATGTTTTCGCCGCATATAGTGCGTAGGCGGAATCCTTTCTTAGTTCTCATTTCTTGACAAATTTAGGAATGTGTGGATAGCATATAAAGAGGAGATAGCGGCGCACGGGGTAGAGGTGTGTCCATATCCATGAATAGATCTGCCATTTGCAGTCTTGGGTGCTGTCGAGCTTGTTGCGTCCTTTGCGATAGAAACCAAGGGCTGTAGCCTTGACATTGCTGATTGTACAGTATTCGTTGTTCAGGTTGCCGTCGCCACGGAGCGTCACTTGCTGTCCGTTAATGGCAATGACCCGGTGGAGGACAAAGCGTTTCGGACTGATCTCGGCCAGCACCACATCGCCCACGCTGACTTGTTCACTTATCGTGAGCAGAGCCTTGTCACCCGTTTCGTGTAAGAAGGGCCGCATGCTCCGGCCACTTACCGGCAGCGTGACGGTCTTTCCCTTGACAGCTTCCAGTTCGCTGATGACATAAGGGATGAACTCTTCGTTGGGCAATACAACAGTTTTCATAGGTTGCTCAAGGCTTGGTGGCAGATAAGCGCTGCCTCCTTGTCAGGTCGGCAGTGAAGTGTGAAGATGGGGGTAGTCTCAATGAGCTGCGTGAGTGTATTGCACAGGTTGTTGTAGACGGCCGAGTCCCACTTCATCGATGAGCAAGCTGGAAGCAACGACGCAAAGGCCAGTGCAGGCGGTAGGCGTTCAATGCTGTTCTGATGGGCCCGTACAATCTGTGTAACAGCTCCTAAAGGTGCACTCAAATTGCGGTAGCAGGGTGTCTTCCCGCTCCAGGGTGAACCATATATAATAGGTGTGTTGTCAGCAATGCGCACAATGGGGTTGTCGTCGTTCAGCAGTTCCGTGCCTGCGATGTGTTTCATCCAAAGGCTGGTGTGTGTACTTTTTCCGGTGCCGCTTGGGGCAACGAATGGGAATCCCTGATTGCCGTAAATGACACATGAGGCATGGATGAGCAATGTCTGGTGGTAGGAGCCAGCAAAGGCGTATGCAAGCATTAGGGCATTGTTCAGTCCAAACGAGCGCGTGTCCCAGTCACCCTTTAGTGAACAACGGCACTCACTGAAGTCGTTGTTGCATACGAGCAGGCAGCAGTCGTTGTCTAAGAGATTACGGATGACGTACTGGTAGCCACCGTCGGGTAAGAACCATACCAGTATGTCGCCATTGCCCGTGTCGAACTTGCGTAGCAACTGTCGTTGTGGGGATGGACAGAGCGTATCATCGACGGTGAGCTGGAATAAAAGCTTACACTTGTTGTCCTTTTCAACCTTGAACGGGCTGAAAGAGGGCAACAAGTGTATGTTGTTCTGAGAATCGTCTTGAAAGCTGATGCCAATATAGTGGCCGCCAATACAGAAAAAATGATTATTGTTCACTTTTCATTTTTTGTTCCATGACTTCCTGGCCTGCCTTCTGCCAGCGTTCATCGGCCTTGTGGCGTTTATTTATCTCTTGTTGCATGGCCTTGTTAATAGCCTTTTCAGTTTTTTTGTCAAACTTTTTGGGATTAGGCGGGGCTACTCTCATTTTTGCTTCGCTGTTCTTCCTGGTCTGTACCTCTTCCTCGTCGAAGGTGAGGGTAGCGGGCTTGAATTGGAAGTCACCGTTGTTCAGATAGCGGACGTCGAACTGCTTTCTGCCATCCTTTGCCTGGTCGTAGAGGCGTTTCATTTTTAGATACTGCTTTTCCAGTTTCGAGCGCTTTGTGTTGTAGAACACCACGCAGGTGCGCCCTGGCATCCTTTGTGTTTCAAGGAAATTTCGCAACTGATGGGAATAGATTTCACGCCCCAGCAGGAAGTGCTTTCTTGACTCCATCCATACGGTGTCCAGCTCTTGTACTTCGGTGAAATGGACGATGGTATCGGCAAATGAGGCTGCGAAGCCAAACATATACATTTTGGGCGTTTGCACCTTTCGTGCTTGGATTGTTCCGAGCGCAAACAGGCTCAGAAGGGTGACTGCAAAGAGTCTATAAATAAAATGATTCATTGTCCTAAATATGCTTTCAAAATTTTGTTCTGCGTGCATTCGCGCAGTCGGCGGATGGCTTTCTCCTTGATTTGCCTTACCCGTTCGCGCGTTAGTCCGTGTTTGGTGCCAATCTCGTCGAGTGTCAGTTCCGGCTGGTTAATACCGAAGTAGGCTTCTACGATGCTTCTTTCACGTTCGTTCAGTACCTTCAGGGCTGCTTTTATTTCAGCCCGTAACGACTCGATGACCAATTGGTTGTCGGCTGTCGGTGAGTCATCGTTGACCAGTACGTCAAGCAGTGAGTTGTCTTCACCATCGGCAAACGGAGCGTCAACTGAGATGTGGCGACTGTTTACGCTCAGTGCCTCGTCGACCTTCTCTTCGGGCAAGTCCAGATGCTCAGATATTTCTTCTACAGACGGTCTGCGCTCATTCTCCTGCTCAAACTTGCTCAGGATGCGGTTGATCTTATTCACCGACCCCACTTGGTTGAGCGGCAGTCTTACAATACGGCTCTGTTCGGCGATGGCCTGAAGGATGCTTTGCCTGATCCACCATACCGCGTATGAGATGAACTTGAACCCTCGTGTCTCGTCAAATCGTTCGGCAGCCTTGATCAGTCCCAAGTTGCCTTCGTTGATGAGGTCGGGAAGACTGAGACCCTGGTTCTGATACTGCTTGGCCACTGAGACCACAAAGCGTAGGTTGGCTTTTGTCAGTCGCTCCAGTGCCTTGCGGTCGCCTTTGCGGATACGCTGAGCCAGCTCCACTTCCTCTTCCACACTGACCAGTTCCTCCCGGCCAATCTCTTGCAGGTATTTGTCAAGCGATTCGCTTTCCCGGTTGGTTATCGACTTGGTGATTTTCAGTTGCCTCATGGTGATACTTTGTTTTAATGGCAACTGCAAAATTACTCCTTTTCAGTGGAACAGCCAAACTTTTTCAGAAAAAAAAGTATTAATTTCTTTTGCTGTTGGCTGAAAAATAGTAATTTTGCGCCTTGAATCATTGGATTTGACAAGCAATACAAAAACTAACTTATTAAATTTAAAAAAGAAAATTGAGAGAATGAGTGACAGATTGTACATCTTTGACACTACACTTCGCGATGGTGAGCAAGTGCCCGGCTGCCAGCTGAATACGATTGAGAAAATTCAAGTGGCCAAGGCACTTGAGCAATTAGGTGTCGACGTGATCGAGGCAGGATTCCCCATCTCCTCACCAGGTGATTTCAATTCGGTTATCGAAATTTCAAAAGCTGTGACATGGCCCACTATCTGTGCGCTGACCCGTGCTGTGGAACGTGACATTGACGTGGCAGCTGAAGCTTTGAAGTTCGCCAAGCACAAGCGCATTCACACTGGCATTGGAACAAGCGAAGCACACATCCGCTATAAGTTCAATGCCACCCGTGAGGAAATCATTGAGCGTGCTGTCTCGGCGGTGAAGTATGCCCGGAGGTATGTGGATGACGTAGAGTTTTACGCTGAAGACGCCGGACGTACGGACAATGAGTATCTGGCTCGTGTGGTTGAGGCTGTTATTAAGGCCGGTGCCACCGTGGTGAACATCCCCGACACGACAGGCTATTGTCTGCCCGACGAGTTCGGTGGTAAGATACGTTACCTGATGGAGCATGTCGACAATATCGATAAAGCCATTATCGCTACCCATTGTCATAATGATTTGGGTATGGCCACTGCCAACACCTTGGAGGGCGTGTTGAACGGTGCCAGGCAGGTGGAAGTGACCATCAACGGTATTGGTGAGCGCGCCGGTAATACGTCGCTTGAAGAGATCGCTATGATTCTGAAATGTCACAAATCCATTAATATCGACACCAATATCAATACCACAAAGATATATCCCACAAGTCGGTTGGTGTCCTCGTTGATGAACATGCCCGTGCAGCCCAATAAGGCAGTGGTAGGTCGCAACGCCTTCTCCCACAGTAGCGGCATCCATCAGGACGGTGTGCTGAAAAACGTGCAGACTTATGAAATAATGGATCCTAAGGATGTGGGCATCGACGACAACTCCATACTGCTTACTGCCCGTAGCGGTCGAGCTGCTTTGAGATACAGACTTCATGCCAACGGCGTGGAACTTTCTGAAGAGAAGCTCGACAAGGTTTATGAGAAGTTCCTCCAGCTGGCCGACCAGAAGAAGGAGGTGAGCGATGCTGACGTGCTCATGCTGGCAGGTGCCGATACCGCAGACCAGCACGCTGTACGACTTGACTTCTTGCAGGTGACTACCGGTAAGGGCGTGAAGAGCGTGGCCAGCATCGGGCTGGACATCAGTGGACAGAAGTTTGAGGCTGCCAGTAGTGGTAACGGTCCTGTGGATGCTGCCATCAAAGCCTTGAAGAAAATCATCATGAAGCAGATGACGCTGAAAGAATTTACTATCCAGGCCATATCTAAAGGTTCCGACGATGTAGGTAAGGTACACATGCAGGTGGAATACGACGGCCAGATGTACTACGGTTTCGGTGCCAACACTGACATTGTGACGGCTTCTGTTGAAGCCTATATTGACTGTATCAATAAATTCAAGCGTGCAGAATGAATACCTTATTCGATAAGATTTGGGATGCCCATGTCGTACAGGTAGTTGATGATGGCCCCACACAGCTTTATATAGACCGCCTTTATTGTCATGAGGTTACATCGCCCCAGGCGTTCGACGGTATGCGGACCCGTGGACTGAAGTGCTTCCGTCCCGACCGTATCTATTGCATGCCCGACCACAACACGCCTACCCATGACCAAGACAGACCTATTGAAGATCCTGTTTCAAGAAAACAAGTTGAATTGTTGGAGCGTAATGCCCGTGAGTTCGGACTGACCCACTTCGGCATGATGTCGCGTGACAATGGCATTATTCATGTGGTAGGCCCCGAGAAGGGCCTTTCGTTGCCAGGCATGACCATAGTCTGTGGTGACTCCCACACTTCCACACATGGCGCGATGGGAGCTGTTGCTTTCGGCATTGGCACCTCGGAGGTTGAGATGGTAATGGCCTCGCAGTGCATCTTACAGCAGAAGCCTAAGAGCATGCGTATCAGCATTAACGGTCGGTTGGGTAGGGGAGTGACAGCCAAGGATGTGGCTCTTTATTTGATGTCTCAGCTCACCACCAGTGGAGCCACGGGCTATTTCGTGGAGTACGCTGGCGACGTGGTGCGCTCTTTGTCGATGGAAGGTCGCCTGACGCTCTGTAATCTTTCAATTGAAATGGGCGCCCGTGGTGGTTTCATTGCTCCAGATGACGTGACTTTTGATTATCTCAAAGGTCGGCAGTTTGCACCGAAGGGTGAGGCTTGGGACAAGGCCGTCAACTATTGGAAAACACTGCGTAGTAATGATGATTCCGTTTTTGATAAGGAACTGATTTTCAGTGCTGAAGATATAGAACCCCGTATTACTTATGGAACTAACCCTGGCATGGGAATTGGTATTACGGAAAGCCTGCCAGAAAAAGGCAATGCTAATTTCGTGAAGGCATTGGACTACATGGGATTCAAGCCTGGCGAGAAACTCTTGGGCAAGAAGATTGACTATGTGTTCCTTGGTGCCTGTACTAACGGTCGCATTGAAGATTTCCGTGCCTTTGCTTCTCTTGTGAAGGGGCGCAGGAAAGCTGATGGTGTAGTAGCCTGGCTGGTGCCCGGCTCGTGGGCTGTTGACCAGCAGATACGAGAGGAAGGTCTCGACCGTGTGCTCGAGGAATCTGGTTTTGAGATTCGCCAGCCAGGATGTTCGGCCTGTTTAGCCATGAATGACGACAAGGTGCCAGCAGGAAAATATTGTGTATCGACCTCGAACCGTAATTTTGAGGGACGCCAAGGCCCTGGAGCACGCACCATCCTCTGTTCACCCTTGGTAGCTGCTGCTGCTGCCGTAACAGGAGTAATAACCGACCCAAGAGAATTGCTATGAAACAGAAATTCAATATAATTACATCCACCTGCGTTCCCCTTCCTTTGGAGAATGTGGATACCGACCAGATCATTCCCGCCCGTTTCCTGAAAGCCACCGACAAGGAAGGCTTTGGCGACAACCTGTTCCGCGATTGGCGCTACGACAAGGATGGTCAACCTATACGCGACTTTGTGCTCAACGACCCCACTTACGGCGGTTGTATTCTCGTGGCAGGCAAAAACTTCGGTTCGGGTAGTAGTCGTGAGCATGCAGCCTGGGCTATTGCTGGCTATGGTTTCCGGGTGGTCATCAGCTCGTTCTTTGCCGATATTCATAAGAACAACGAACTGAACAACTTTGTGCTGCCCGTAGTGGTCAGCGAGGACTTCTTGAAAGAACTCTTCGATAGCATTGGCCAAAATCCGAAAACGGAGGTTGAAGTCGACCTGCCCCGTCAGACCGTGACCAATAAGAGCACTGGCCATAGCGAGCATTTCGAAATCAACGGCTATAAGAAGCACTGTTTGATGAACGGTCTCGACGATATTGACTTCCTCGTGGCCAACAAGGGAAAAATAGAATCCTGGGAGAAAAGCCGATGGAACAGCGATTTATAGAGATCATGGATTCCACACTTCGCGACGGCGAGCAGACCAGCGGTGTGAGCTTCTTGCCCCATGAGAAGGTGATGATTGCCCGCATGCTGTTGCTTGATCTGAACGTTGACCGTATAGAGGTGGCATCGGCTAGGGTGAGTGAAGGTGAAAAGGAGGCTGTGAAGATGATTTGCCGCTATGCCCGCCAGATAGACAGACTGGACTCCGTAGAGGTGCTGGGCTTCGTTGACGGTCACACTTCAGTGGACTGGATTCTCGATGCAGGTGGCCGCACGCTGAACTTGCTGGCCAAAGGTTCGCTGAAGCACTGCCGTGAGCAGTTGCATAAATCTCCCGAAGAGCATATCAGTGACATCAAGGAAGTCATTGCCTATGCCCATGAGAAAGGCGTTAGCGTGAACATCTATCTGGAAGACTGGTCAAGCGGCATGAAGGATTCGCCTAGTTATGTTTACCAGTTCATGAATGCCCTCGTTGATACACCAGTTCATCGCTACATGCTGCCCGACACGCTGGGCATAATGAATCCCCTACAGGTCATTGAGTATTTCCGGAAGATGTTGAAACGCTATCCTGACGTACACTTTGACTTCCACGCCCATAACGACTACGACCTGGCCGTGAGCAACTCGCTGGCTGCGGCGTTGAGCGGAGCACGTGGACTGCACGTCACTGTCAACGGACTGGGTGAGCGTTGCGGCAATGCACCGTTGTCGAGTGTCCAGGTGATCTTGAAAGACCAGTTCAATGCCCAAACGAACATCATCGAGGAAAAACTGATGGACGTGAGCCGCCTGGTGGAAAGCTATAGCGGTATTGCCATCGCTCCCAATCAGCCCATCATCGGCGACAACGTGTTTACACAGGTGGCCGGTGTTCATGCCGATGGCGACCAGAAGGGCGGACTCTATCACAACCCGTTGGTGCCTGAACGCTTCGGAAGAAAGCGAGAGTATGCCATGGGTAAGACCAGCGGGCGGGCTAACATTGCCCGTAATCTACAGGAGCTGGGTTTGGAGTTGACGCCAGAGCAGACACAGCGCGTCACCCGGCGTATTACTGAACTGGGAGACCGCAAGGAAGTGGTGACCTTGGAAGACCTGCCCTTTATCGTGAGCGATGTGCTGAAGCATGACGTAACGGAAGACAAGGTCCGTCTTGTAAGTTACCAGGTTTCACTGGCTTACGGTCTAAAGCCTCTTGCAAATGTGAAGGTAGAGATTGATGGTCAGCAATACGAAGGCCACTCTTCTGGTGATGGTCAGTACGATGCTTTCGTGAAGGCCATGCGCAAGATTTACCGTGAGTATCTCGACCGTACCTTCCCTCTGCTTCAGAACTATGCTGTGACCATTCCTCCCGGTGGCCGTACCGATGCCTTGGTGCAGACCGTTATCACTTGGCAGATGGCCGACGGTAAGTTGTTGCGCACCCGTGGATTGGATGCCGACCAGACCGAAGCCGCCATCAAGGCCACCATCAAAATGCTGAACATTATTGAGAGGTAACACTATATACTAAACCTTATTGAATTATGAAAATCAGATTCTCAATTAACTATCGGACAGAATGGGGACAGCAGCTTGCCGTCAGCATACGTTATGCCATGCAGGACGGAGGAGAGCGTACGGCCCACGTACCAATGACCACGCAAGACGGCGAACACTGGACGGCAGAGACAGCCGTTGTAGAGAGCCGTCGAAGTCCTGTCATGTCTTTAGTTTATTATTATCTGGTTGAAGATTCAGAAGGTCATCAGTTGCGTCGGGAGTGGACAATGGTACCACGGCTTTATGCCTTCGACGATTCGAAGAGCTATACTTTCGCTGACCAGTGGTGCGACATGCCACTGCCATACCATCTTTATACCAATGCTTATGCTGTAACGACTGGAGGCCGTCCTGATGACAGCGTTGAGGCTGTCCGTCTTCCCCTGTTCCGCAAGACAATTGTCTTCCGTGTGTCGGCTCCACAGCTTCAGCAGGGCCAGCTGCTTGCTATCGTGGGTAACCATCCCGCTCTGGGTTCTTGGAGTCCGGTTCGCTATCTGCCTATGACCAGTCTGGGGCAGAAAGAATGGATGATTTCGCTTAATGTCGACGGGTTGGTCTTGCCGCTGGAGTATAAATACGTGGTGGTCGACGAGAAGACCAGCCAGTTGGTGACCTGGGAGGAAGGCGATAACCGTGTGGTTGCTGATTCTGTGGCCGACGGTGAAGTGCTGGTGACGTATGGCCAGCCACTGCGTGTGGCCGAAAAGTCATGGCGTGCGGCAGGTGTCAGCGTGCCCGTGTTCTCACTGCGCAGTGAGCACTCCTGCGGCGTGGGCGACTTCGGTGACCTCGTCCGTTTCATTGACTGGGTAGCCCTGACGGGCATGAAGATTATCCAGTTACTGCCCGTGAATGACACCTATGTCACAGGCCAGTGGGGCGACTCCTGTCCTTATAACATCACCTCGGCCTTTGCCCTCCATCCTCATTACATTGACTTGGAGCAGCTGGGTGCGCTGAAGGACAAGAACCTTATGACCGCTTTCCGTCGCCAGCAGCGTGAACTGAATGCTCTGCCTTACAGCGATTATGAGGCTGTGGGACGGGTGAAGGATGATTATCTTCGCCATTTCTTTGAGCTACAGGGTGAGAAGACCTTGCATTCGGAAGATTTCCAAAGTTGGCAGAAAGCCAACAGCTTCTGGCTCGATGCCTATTGCAGCCGTTCGCCCTACGGCCCCCAACTGGCTGCTTTTATACAATATCATCTTCATATACAGTTGAAAGCAGCTGTCGACAAAGCCCGATCTCGAGGCATCTTCCTGATGGGCGACCTACCCATTGGCATGGGCAAGACGAGCGTGGATGCCGCCCTCCATCCTGAACTATTTCATCTTGATAGTCAGGCAGGTGCTCCTCCCGACACGTTCGACCGCCAGGGACAGAACTGGCAGTTTCCGCCTTATCGGTGGAGCGAAGAGTCAAAAGGAAAGGCCAAAGAGTCTACAGCAGGATGGTTCCGCCGAAGGCTGAGCCATCAGCAGCAGTATTTCGATGCCATCCGTATCGATCATGTACTGGGCTTCTTCCGCACTTGGGAGATACCCATCGACCAGCTTTTCGCCACCATGGGACGCTTCTCGCCTGCACTTCCGTTTACGGCCGACGAGATAGAGCACTTCGGACTGCCTTTCCGTCGTGAGTTCCTCACTCGTCCCTTCATTAATGACCGTATCATTGACCGTTTCTTTGGCATCCATGCTCAGTACGTACGCGAACAATTCCTTGTGAAGAAGGCATACGGACTCTACGATCTGAAAGAAGAAGTGGCTACCCAGCAGCGCATTGCCCGCCATTTTGAGGGGCAGACTGACGAGAACAGCCTCTGGATACGCGATGCCCTTCACCGGCTGGTGGCTAATGTTCTTTTCCTTGAAGACCTGCACCAGCCCGAGACCTATCATCCCCGCATTGCTGCCTGGCACGAACCCGTATTTGAGGTTCTTTCGACCGAGGAACGCGATGCTTATATGCGGCTCTACAACAACTTCTTCTACCAGCGTCACTCGATGTTCTGGGGTAAGACCGGCTATGACCGTCTCTCCGCTATATTGGCCGACAGTCGCCTGCTCATCTGTGCCGAAGACCTGGGCATGTTGCCCGACTGTGTGCCTGCCGTGCTCGATGCCCTGCGTATCCTCACGCTTGAGATTCAGCGATTGCCCAAACAGACTGGGGTGGAGTTTGCCCATCTTGATGCCAATCCTGTGCGGTCGATAGCCACTATTTCCACCCACGACATGTCCTCGCTGCGCCAGTGGTGGCAGGAGGATGCTCAGCGTGCTCGCCGCTTTAGCTTTACTATGCTTCAGAAACAAGGACGTGTGCCTGAGCAATTACCTGCTCATTGGGCCGAGGAGATCATTGCCCGTCATCTTTATTGCCCCTCTATGCTCTGTTTGCTTTCACTACAGGACTGGTTGGCTATGGATGGAGAACTACGGTCTAAGAAACCCTCTGAGGAGCGCATCAACGTGCCTGGTGATCCCTATTGCCGTTGGCAATGGCGCATGCACCTCACCATCGAGCAGCTTGTTGAGGCCACTCGCTACAACGAAAAAGTCAAGACAATGATTGTCCGGAGCAAACGGTGATAAAACGGACGTGATAGAATAAACTAAAAACGCCCTCGGTATGCCTTGAGTGTACCGAGGGCGTTTACTTAAATGCATCTACGCTGCCCGTAAGTGCGTCTAAGGAGCGCGTAGATGCGTTTATGAATTGCTTATTGGTGCTGTTCGCGCAGCAGGTCGTTTACGGTCTTCACGGGATTGAAGGTGCCCAGGGGAACTTCGACGAAGATAGTAGACCAGTCGCTCATGGCTCCGTTCCACAGTCCAGGCAGTTCAAGAGCCTTCAGCTCTTTGCCGCTCTTCGACTTGGAAGAAATGAAGCCGGTGGTCTTGTCGACGAAGTCGGGCAGGTTGAAAGGCTTGCCCTGATAGTCACGTACGGCGCAGACAAGGTCTACTGGGTTGAAGTGAGTGCCCTGAGTGAACATCTTCATGTAGGCATCGTTGTTGGTGTCAATCTGCGAACTCTCGAGAATCTGGAGACTCACGGTACCGTCCTGATTGTAGGTGAGGAATGGGCCGCCTCCGGGTTCTCCAACGTTCTTCACCACGCCACATACGCGCATGGGGCGGTTAAGTTTGCGGCGCAGGTAGGCAGCGTCGACCTTGTTGTCCTTGGGGCGGCAGCAGAGGTCGCGCTCTACAAACTGTGCTATCTCGGCCAGCTGTTCGTCGGTGGGTGTTCCGTCGAGGATGCGCAGGTACTGGAAGGCTTTCTCCTGAAGGGTGACGAGGATGCCTGCGATGACCTGCTTCCACTCTATGGTTTCGGGCTTCAGACGGTCGGGCACCACGTTGTCGATGTTCTTAATGAATACCACGTCGGCTTCAATCTCGTTCAGGTTCTCAATGAGTGCACCATGGCCACCGGGACGGAACAACAGTGAGCCGTCTGCCTCGCGGAAGGGGGTGTTGTCGGGGTTGGCTGCGATGGTATCGGTCGAAGGTTTCTGTTCCGAGAAACTGATGTCGTATTTGATGCCGTATTTCTGGGCAAAGCCGTCGGCTTTCTCGGCCACCTTCTGCTTGAAAAACTCCATGTGCTCATGAGACACGGTGAAGTGGACATGAGCCTCGCCGTTAGAGGCTGCATAGAGGGCACCTTCCACGAGGTGCTCTTCCATGGGCGTACGGGCACCCTCCTCGTATTTGTGGAACAGGAGCATACCCTTGGGCAACTGTCCGTAGTTCAGTCCTTCGGGCTTGAGCATGTTGGCTGCCACGGCCTTGTAGTTGCCCTCGGCCATGAGTTCCTTGATGCCCTTTCCCTCGTTTTTGCGGCATACAGCGTCGAGGGCATCGTAGAAGGCGAAATGCTCTATTTGGTCGAAATATTTCTTTTCAAAGTCGGTGGCAGGCTGGTCGTAGTCGGCGTCGACAAAAGAAAACATGTTCTTGAACATGCGGCTGGCGGCTCCCGAAGCAGGGACGAACTTCACAATCTGCCGTCCTGCTGCCTTGTACTGCTGCCATGCGGCTACGTAGTGCTGACGTGCCTCCTGATCGGGGGCTACGATGCCGTTGCCCACTGCTGCGGCTGCTTCGAGTCGCAGGAAGGGAAATCCTGTCTTGAACTGTTGCAACTGTGTTTCGATTTGCTCTTGACTGATGCCGCGTTGGGCAATTTGCTGAAGGTCTTGTTGTGTTAGCATAATGTATGGATTGTTTTTGGTTTTATTCTGACGACAAAGATACAAAAGAGTTAGGAGTTAGGAATTAGGAGTTAGGAGTTTTTTATTCCCCCTTAATTTTTTTTAACTCATTACTCTTCCACATGCGAGAGAGAATGGGCAAAGGTGTAGAGTAGGCTGGTGAGGCTTTCCGACGGGCAGTAGCGGAAGTAACGGGCCGAGTGACGCACCTGCCAGAACATGGCGGTGGTGTTGGTGGTGTGGACGAAAATGCTGTCGGCCTGTTGGAAGTTCCATTCGCTGCGGTGTGGCTGTCCCAGACTGGCAATCTCTTTCATGATGAGCGAAAGGTCGCTTTTTGTTGCTCCCTCTGCCCCCGTCACACCTTCCACAAACGGTATCTCGTCGTCAGCGAATCCCAGCAGACCAGTAAGCATGGCACCTGCCAGTCGGGCCATGCGTTCCATTTTCAGTCGCTGTAGCCACTGCTGTAGCTTCACATAGTCGGCACGGTCGCCCTGCTTGCGTAGGAAGATGCCCAGGTCGACAATTTGTTTCAACGAAATACCGTCGCTGAGCACATAGCGGGCTATACGTAGCAGGATGAGCAGCAGGCTCAGTGTGGGAGGCACGGTTTCTATGCGTGCATGATCTATGGTGACGTAGGCGGCCTGTGTTTCTCTCATCTCCTGTTCTACGATTCCCTGAAGCAAATGTTCCAGCAGCTTGTTGGTCAGGCGTTGCATGCGGTGGTGATGCTCCACTTTGACGCCGTTCCAGTGATAGGTTAGCTGTCGCTTGTCGAGAATCTCCACCTCCTCACCATAGTCCAGTGCCCATTGGTCGGCTTTCTGGCCTTGGGTATCGAAGGGGAAGAATATGTCGATGTCGCCAGGCATGCGGTGGTAAGGTTGATCGTAGAGGGTTGATATGCTTTGACCCTTGAGCAGAATGGGACGCAGCTGCAGGGCTCCTAAAGTGCTGAACAAGGCTGCTGTCTCAGAAGCGATGTGGCGGTTCTCCTCTTCGGCTTCAAGTGTGGCTTTCCGCCATGCTTCGTAGAGTCCTTCGGGCAGTTGCAAGAAAAACTGATCCTGACAGCGGCAGATGCCGTCGAACACCAGAGCCGACACATGGTGGACGATGGATAGCTGGTAGAGACGTTTCCATTTCCATGCCGAGAGGGGTTCTATCTCGACCTCGTCGCCGAAGGCTCCAGCGCGTAGCAGACGAAAGAAGTTGCGGGTGGTGATGTCCATTGTTCTATATCAGGAATAGCTTTTGGGATAGCGCAAAAGAATGGCTGCAAGGGCAGCAATTCCAATGGCAATGGGGTAGTAGAGGTAGGGCAGGATGGCAATCGGGTTGAGTTGTGCCAGTCCTGCAGCCATGAGCATCTGGGCACCGTAGGGAATAAGCCCCTGGGTAAAGCAGGAGAAGGTGTCAAGCAGCGAGGCACACTTGCGAGGATCGATTCCGTAGCGCTCGCCTATCTTCCGGGCAATGCCGCCCACAGTGATGATGGCTACGGTATTATTGGCTGTGCATACGTCGACAATACTGACCAGTGCTGCTATTGACAGTTCTGCTCCGCGCTTACTGTGGATGCGACGGGTGAGGAGTCGGATGATGTAGTCGATGCCACCGTTGTGCTTGATAATCTCCAGCATGCCTCCAGCCATGAGCGTGATGATGATGAGCTCACCCATGCTGACGATGCCGCTACCCATGGACTGGAACCATCCGAAGACGTCGAACGATCCATTACACAAGCCGATAATGCCCGTCAGCGTGATGCCTAGCGTGAGGACGGCCATGACGTTCAGACCCATGATGGCTGTGAGCAACACGACCAGATAGGGAACCACCTTCCAGAAATCAACTTGGGGGATGTTGGTGGGGGCGGTGATGCCTTGGCCCATGAGGAAATAGACGACCAGGATAATCAGGGCCGCTGGTGCCACAATGAACGAGTTGACACGGAACTTGTCGCTGGGCTGGCATCCTTGCGTCTGTGTAGCAATGATGGTGGTGTCGCTAATGAAAGAGAGGTTGTCGCCGAAGAAAGAACCTCCCACGACTACCGCAGTAAGCAGGGCGGTGTTGGTACCTGTCTCTGCTGCCACACCGGCAGCGATGGGGGTCAGGGCTACGATGGTACCCACGCTGGTGCCTATGCTCAGCGAGATGAAACAAGCGGCCAGGAACAGTCCTGCCAGTAACATCTGCGAGGGAAGCAGCGAGAGGGTCAGACTGACGGTTGCATCGATGCTGCCCATCACCTTGGCCGAGTTGGCAAAGGCTCCGGCAAGGATGAATATCCAGATCATCAGCATCATCTCAGGTGTTCCGGCACCCCGGCTGAACACGTTCACACGCCGTCTCAGTTTGCCCTTTGTCGTGGCGATGGCATAGATGCTGCTGGCCATGAACGCTACGGTGATGGGCACCTTGTAGAAGTCATGGGCAATAATGCTGGTGACCAGATAGAGGACAACAAATACCAGAAGCGGCGATAGTGCCAGGAATCCTTTTTTCTTCATTATGGGGTGCAAAATTACAAAAAACAGGCGAAATGCCAAATCTATTAGAAGAAAATGTGTAACTTTGTCGTCAAAATCAATTTGACAGGTTATGATGTTTAGAGAGATGAAGATGTTGAGCCTGCTGATGTCTTTCATGTTGGCGGTATGTGGCATTCCTGCCCAAGCTGCCTATGTAGAGAAAAAGAATCATCAGGTGACAATTTACCCCGACAGCGGACAGGCTCATGTAGTGTGTTTGCAGGTGATGGGTGACAAGATCATAAGGGTAAGGGCCACTTCTCAGGAGTCGCTGCCCTGTAAAACGAAGAGCCTCATGGTGGTGGAACAAGAGAAACAGGCCGTGAAGTTCAAGGTGAAGGAAGAGCCTGGCACCGTGAGTGTGATGACAGCCAGTGTCAAGGCCGTGGTCGACAAGAAGTGGGGTAGGGTGACTTTTTATGATGTTGAGGGACGGTTGCTGCTGAATGAAGCCGATAATGGTAAGGTGTTCACTCCTTACAGGGTGCCCGATGGTGAGATAGGGGTCGATGTCAACAAGGTACCTGAGCAGCAGCGTCATGCCCTGTCGTGGCGCATGGCCTTCGACCTGCAGCCTCAGGAAGCCCTCTACGGGCTGGGACAGCACCAGTCGGAGGAACTGAACATGCGGGGCAGGAATGAAGATCTGTTTCAATATAATACTAAGGTGAGCGTGCCGTTTGTCATTTCCAGCCGGAACTATGGCGTGCTATGGGACAGCTACAGTTATTGCCGTTTTGGTCAGTCCGACGACTATCTGCAGTTGAACCGTGCTTTCCGCCTTTATGACCGTCAGGGCAGGGAAGGCCATCTCACGGGTGTCTATACTGACCGTCAGGGCAGGACGTTGGAGCGTGACGAGGATTCACTCTATTTCGAATACGACTTGCCAGCCAGTCAGCAGCAGAACGATGCGGGCGGCATCAAGAACCTGCCCCAAGGTTTCCGTCTCGACGGCTCGAAAGTTGTCTATGAAGGCTATCTGGAACCATTAACCGCCATTTCCCACTTCGTCCTCTATTATGCAGGCTACGTAAAGGTCTATATTGACGGTCAGCTGGTAGTGCCCGAACGTTGGCGTACAGCCTGGAATCCCAATGCCTATAAGTTTACGGCCGACATTCCGCATGGCAAACGGACACCACTTCGCATAGAGTGGCAACCCGACGGCAGCGTGTCTTATTTGGGACTGCGGGTGGCAGCCAATTGCCAATTGCCAACCGCTAACGGTCAACTCTCCATCTGGACTGAAATGGCACAGGACATGGATTATTACTTCATTGCCGGACAATCAATGGACGAGGTTATCAGTGGCTACCGTACCCTGACAGGCAAGGCACCTGTCTATCCCAAATGGGTGCTGGGCTACTGGCAGAGCCGGGAACGCTACAAGACAGCCAATGAGGTGGAAGAAACGCTGGAAGAGTTCCGCCGCCGACATCTGCCCATTGACAACATCGTGCAGGACTGGAACTACTGGAAGGAAGACCAGTGGGGTAGCCACCAGTTTGAAGCCTCGCGATTCCCTGACCCTCAGGCCATGCTCGACAAGGTACACAGCCTTCACGGACATTTCATGATCAGCGTGTGGCCAAAGTTCTATTGCAACACCGATAACTATAAGGCGATTGACCGTCATGGATGGATGTATCATCAGGCAGTTGCAGACGACATCCATGACTGGGTAGGCCCCGGTTATGTGGGTTCTTTCTATGATGCCTACTCCGAGAGTGCCCGTAAGTTGTTCTGGCAGCAGTTGGACGAGAACCTTTACACCAAATACAATCACGGCATCGATGCATGGTGGATGGATGCTTCGGAACCGAACGTGCGTGATTGCACTCCGATGTGGTATCGTAAGGCCCTTTGTGGCCCTACCGCTTTGGGCACGTCGACGGAGTATTTCAATGCCTACTCTCTTGTCAATGCCGATGCCATCTACAATGGGCAGCGGCGTGTGAACCCTGGTCGACGTGTCTTCTTGCTCACCCGCAGTGGCTTTGCCGGATTGCAACGCTACTCCACAGCCACGTGGAGCGGTGACATTGGCACGCGTTGGGAGGACATGAGGGCACAAATGACGGCAGGCATGAACTATTCGCTTTCAGGACTGCCTTTCTGGGGCATGGACATTGGTGGCTTCTGTGTGGAGAACCGCTACGTCAGGGCTCAACAGTTGTATGACCGCACAGGAGAGGAAAACGACGACCTCACGGAATGGCGCGAACTGCAGACCCGATGGGCGCAGTTCGGCACCTTTGTGCCTCTGTTCCGTGCCCATGGTCAGTGGCCGCTGCGTGAGCCTTGGAACATTGCTCCCGACGGTCATCCAGCCTACCGTTCGTTTGCTTACTACGACCGGCTGCGCTACCGGCTCATGCCATATCTCTATTCCTTGGCAGGCTGGGTACATTTGAAAGACTACACCATGATGCGTGCCCTGGTCATGGATTTCGGCACTGACCCACAGGTGTTTGACGTGAAGGATCAGTGGATGTTCGGCCCTTCGCTCATGGCCTGTCCCGTCAGCGAATACAAGGCTCGCAGTCGCACTGTCTATTTCCCCGAAGGCCGTAGCTGGTTCGACTTCTATACTGGCCGTAGAATCATAGACCGCAGCTCGTCCAGTCGCCGACTGTCCGTCCCTGCCCCCTATGATACCATTCCCGTCTTCGTGCCCGAAGGCTCCATCATCCCCTTTGGCCCGGTCATGGAGTGGAGCGATGAGAAGCCTGCCGATGTCATCGACTTGTACGTCTATGGTGGACGCGATGCCCAGTTCATGCTCTACGAAGATGAAGGCACTAACTACAACTATGAGAAAGGACGCTATGCCACCATCGGCATCCGCTACGACGAAGCTGCCCGTACCCTCAGTTTCAGCCGTCGCCAGGGTTCTTTCGAAGGCATGCTCCGCCAGCGGCGATTCAACATTGTCTTCGTTGATGGAAATGACCAGAAGCTAGAAGTCCGGGAGACGGTCGACTACACGGGCAAAGCTTTGAGGGTCGAGTTAAGAAAAAAAATAATCAAGTGAGACTAAATAACTGGTGATTTATAATTTGTAATTCATAAATAATCTCTATCTTTGCACCATTATTAATAATTAATAAATAGACGAAAAATGAAACATCCGTTGAGAAGTAGCGTCTGCACCGAAGGACGCCGCATGGCTGGAGCCCGCGCATTGTGGGTGGCCACAGGCATGAAGCACGAGCAGTTTGGCAAGCCCATCATAGCCATTGTCAATTCCTTTACCCAGTTTGTACCCGGTCACACCCATTTGCATGAGATAGGCCAGATCGTACGCGAGGAGATCGAGAAGATGGGCTGTTATGCAGCCGAGTTCAACACTATTGCCATCGACGACGGCATCGCCATGGGTCACGACGGCATGCTCTATTCGCTGCCCTCGCGCGACATCATTGCCGACAGCGTGGAGTATATGGTCAATGCCCACAAGGCCGATGCCATGATCTGCATCTCCAACTGCGACAAGGTCACCCCAGGCATGCTCATGGCAGCCATGCGCCTGAACATCCCAGCCGTGTTCTGTAGCGGCGGTCCCATGGAGGCCGGACGCTGGCGTGGCGAGAATGCCGACCTGGTTACGGCCATGGTGAAGGGAGCCGACCCCAGTGTGAGCGACGAAGAGATGAAAGAACTGGAGAGCTGTGCTTGTCCGGGCTGTGGCTCATGCTCAGGTATGTTCACTGCCAACTCCATGAACTCGCTCACCGAGGCCATTGGTCTTTCCCTGCCAGGCAACGGCACCATCCTGGCCACCCATACCAACCGCATTGAGCTGTTCCGTCAGGCTGCCCGTCAGATTGTAAAGAACGCCCTGGCCTACTACGAGCAGGGCGACGAGAGCGTTCTGCCGAGGAACATAGCCACCCGTGCGGCCTTCCTCAACGCCATGTCGCTCGACATTGCCATGGGCGGCTCTACCAACACTGTGCTCCATCTTCTGGCCGTGGCCCAGGAGGCAGGAACCGACTTCACCATGAAGGACATTGACGCCCTGAGCCGCCGCGTGCCCTGTCTGTGCAAGCTGGCTCCCAACACCCAGAAGTACAGCGTGCAGGAGTGCAACCGTGCAGGAGGCATCCTGGGCATCATGAACGAGCTGGGCAAGGGAGGTCTTATTGACCTCAGTACACCCCGTGTCGATGGCATGACACTGGGCGAGGCCATTGAGAAGTATGATAAAAGTGATATCTACTACTCCGCTCCAGGCAACCGCTTCTCCACGAAGATGGGTTCGCAGAGCGAACGCTATGAAACTCTTGACACCGACCGTGCCAATGGCTGCATACGCGACATTGAGCATGCCTACACCAAGGACGGCGGCTTGGCTGTGCTCTTCGGCAACATTGCACAGGACGGCTGTGTGGTGAAGACCGCTGGAGTAGACGAGGCCCTGTGGCATTTCGAAGGACCTGCTGTGGTGTTCGATTCCCAGGAAGACGCCTGCCAAGGCATCCTTGGCGGACAGGTGAAGAGTGGCGACTGTGTGGTCATCACCCATGAAGGGCCCAAGGGCGGCCCTGGCATGCAGGAAATGCTCTATCCCACCTCTTACATCAAGTCCATGCATCTGGGCAAGGAGTGTGCGCTCATCACCGACGGCCGTTTCTCTGGCGGTACCAGTGGCCTCAGCATTGGCCATATCTCGCCCGAGGCAGCCAGTGGTGGCAACATAGGTAAGATCAAGGACGGCGACATCATCGTTATCGACATTCCTTCGCGCAGCATCAACGTGAAGCTCAGCGACGACGAGCTTGCCGCCCGTCCGCAGCAGCCCCTGAAGCGCAGCCGCACAGTCAGCAAGGCCCTCCGTGCCTATGCTCAAAGCGTCAGTTCTGCCGACAAGGGCGGCGTAAGGATTATTGCCGACTAAGCATCCTTATTTATTCTCTCAGCCACAGCCAGCGCTGGCCCCAGTCCTCCATCAGTTCGTCGCGGACGACGAACTGATGGAGGACTCCGGCACAGTTGTGCCTTGTTGTTTTGATTTGTATAGACACAATGCGAAGGTCATATTATGTCCAGAATTCTTTTTCTCCAGTTTGTTCCATTTTTCCTTGGCACTTTGGACACGTTTTCATGTCCCATATTCTGATGTCATCACTGCCGCAATTTAAACATAGCCTACCAACCTCGCTTCTAAAAGATGGGGCTACATCTGCAATGATGCCACCAACTACAATGTTCTGGATTGTCTTGCAGTCAGGGCAGCTCATGGGGGTAATCTGCTGACGGAAGAGGCCACGCCCTTCGTATACCTCGGCTTCATACCCACAAGCCTTGCAGCGATATTTCAGTTTCCACGCCATTTTTAACCCATCACGTCTATGACTTTCATGTCGTTTTATTCAATAATTGTCTATCTCCGGCCACTCCGAGAATCTATATTGTTACTTGCTCTTTAGTGATAGGCTGGCGGTGGGTAGCGAACTCTTGATGGTCACGTTGACGGATCCTTTCTTCTGCGTGCTGCGGACAACGAGGAGGGCGCGGCCCTTCCACGTTTTTACACGAGGCGAGGTGTAGGGCTCTGTATCCTTTAGGTCGGCAGAAGCAAAGGCTAACAGGTTTCCTGCTCCTTTGACAATAGCCTCGCAGGAAATGGCGGCCTCTGGGACGGGTGTGCCCTGCTCGTCAACGACTTCGATGGTGACGAAGGTGAGCGACTGACCGTCGGCTGTCATCACATTGCGGTCGGGGGTAAGGCGCAGACGGGCAGGTTCGCCAGCAGTCTTTAGTGTCACGCTCTTGCCGTCGGCTTCAGCGCGGAGGGTACCAGCCTTATAAGGTACAGAGAAAACGGCCTTGAACTCAGTCTCGCGACTTACCTGTTTCGTGCCAACGAGCTGCTCGTCGAGATACAACTTCACTTCGGGTTGACGGGTGTAGACTTCCACTTCGACAGGCTTACCCTCCCAACCTGGCCATGTCCACGACTCCCATGTGGGCCATACGCTCCACATCGTAGTGTGAATCTCACCGTGGTAGCCGTCAGGCTCCTTCACGCAAAGGTATAAACTCCCCTCCATATCAGGGAGGGGTTGGGGGTGGGTCTGCTGGTTTCTCCACAGCATCTCGCGGTAGTGGCTGATGGGCTTGCGCCAACCAGTGATATCGACGTCGCCACAGGGAGCACCGTGCCATTCAGGTTGTCCGCCCTCAATCCACGACTCGCCCTCACGCTCACCTTTATAATAGTTACGACCGATGCCACTTTCGCCCAGATAGTCGAGGCCAGTCCACACGATGTCGCCCACGACGTAGGGGAAGTCGTTCACCACAGCCCAGTTGCGGAAGGCATCGCGCGGATAACTCTCCGTTTGCCAGATGACGCGGTTGGGGTCGCGCTCATGGTCGCTGGCATGCTTGAATATCATATAGTTGTAGCCCGCTACGTCGAGCACTTCGGCGTGCGGGTCGTAGATTTCCCAGTCACGGTCCCAGGCACAAAGAGCTTCTGTGACGGGGCGCGTCTGGTCTTTCTCGAGAATGGCTTTTTTCATCTGTCGTGCGGTATACACCACACGGATGTCCTTGCGCTCGATGACCTCGTTGCCAATGCTCCACGAGATGATGCTCGGATGGTTGCGGTCGCGTAGCACCATCGCATGGATGTCCTCTCGGAAGCAGGAGTCGATGACGGTAGAATAGTCGTAGGGGTTCTTCTGCGTCCGCCAACCGTCGAAGGCCTCGTCGATGACGAGCATGCCTATCGAGTCGCACGCATCGAGGAAAGCACGGGTTGTGGGATTATGCGACGTACGAATGAGGTTGAAGCCCGCCTCCTTCATCTGGCGCACCTTGCGTATTTCTGCATCGTCGAAAGCCATAGCGCCCAGCACGCCGTCATCATGATGCACGCAAGCACCATTGATGAGCATCGGCTTGCCGTTGAGTATAAATCCCTTCTCTGCATCAAACGAGAATGAGCGGATGCCATACTTTGTCATTGCTTTGTCTATGGTTGTGCCATTCTCCTTCAGTTCCACATTTGCCTCGTAGAGAGTCGGACTCTCTGGCGACCACAGGAGCGGATTGTTGATGAAAATAGTCGTTATCACGGTCTTGCTCTCGCCAGCCTTCACAGCCACCATCAGTTGAGCGCCGCCCACCACGATGGTAGCGTTGCGGTCGGCTTGTGATTCATTCTGCACAGTCACCTCTACCTGCACCTTCGCTTTCTTGAGACCTTCGGAACAAGCGTCTCCTGAAGTCGCCGAGCGGTCAGCGTTTACCTCCGGCGTAGTGACGAACACTCCGTTCTCGGCAATGTGCAGCGCTGGCATAGTCTCCAACCATACGTGGCGGTAGATGCCAGAACCGCTGTACCAGCGGCAGTTAGGCTGTTCAGAGTTGTCGACTTTCACGACAACCTCGTTAATCTGCTTCTTGCCTTTATTTAGATACTTTGTCACATCAACGGTAAACGGTGTGTAGCCATAGTGATGCTGCCCAGCCTTATGGCCGTTCACATAGACCTCGGCCTTCTGATACACACCCTCGAAGTGGAGCTTGACAAGTCTGTCTTTCAACTCTAAACTCTCAACTCTAAACTGTTTCTTGTACTCACCCTTGCCGGCTTCGAACCATCCTCCGCCAGTTCCAGTAGCTCCTTTGCCAGAATTGGGACCTTCGAAGATGTCCCAATCGTGTGGCAGGTCGACGGTCTGCGTCGTTCCATTCTTGGACGAGCCAAGCTGCCGCTCGACCTTTGGTCGCTTGCAAGGCAAGAAAGCCGAGTGGTGAGTAAACTGCCAGCCGAAGTCAAACAGCTGCCTTTTTGTTATTCCCGAGTTAAGCTCGCCTGCTCGAACTTGTTCGCTTGCCTCAGCAAGAACCCGTAGCCTTTGTGCCGATGCTGTCACCACTGCGATGACCAACATCATTGTAATCACGATCTTTTTCATTTTTTCATTGTTTATGCCGTCCCATGCAAGAAGTGAGGCGGGTATTGGTCATGCCTTTGTTGTATTCGTTATAGTTTTTTCACTGTTCTTGCTCGTTCGTCACTTCAATATAGAAGCTGAATGGACGGAAGCCGTCGTTGCAGCTGATCATTGCACTCATCGGATTCTTCATCCATCCGTCGTAGTAATCGTAAGACCCGTCAGGGGAAACGCTTCGCTTTGCGAAGAAGTTGCCCTCGCCTTTGGCCAGCGACTCTACGAACTCACGCATGGACGACCATGCCGACGGACACATTCCTTCAGGCTTCTGTCCGTCGATGGAAATCCACTGCTGGCCCTCCCTGACATCGCAGGTGTGCTCAATCGGGTTCTCATATTTTGCCATCAAATCCTCATAGACCGTCTGGCGAATGGCTGTGATTCTTACTTTGTTCATGTCTCTATCATTTATGCTCAGGGCAAAGGTACTCATTTTAGCTTTATTACTCGTATCTATGCATCCAACTTTACAAATTTTTAATGATTATCCATGTTGATGATCATCGTCTCTTTCATCGTCTCGCGCGTTATTTATAATTTAAAAATTTAAAAATAAAAAATTTATTTAAATTTGCCCCCTTATAGGGGCAAATAATTTAAATTTAAATTTAATTTTAAAAATAAAAAAATATTTTTTTTGGACAAACAAAAGTTTGCGCTGATCCATGTTGACGGTACCGACGCGACAGCCGGTGCGACACCCTGAACGTGTCGCAGCCCTCAACATACTCATGAGGGCAGCCCTCAAGAGTCTTGTTGGTCAGCTCCGTGCTAATGGCCCTGGCATGTTATGGCCCGCCTTGTTTCCATTCATATTGTTCTCTACACATAATAATTGTTTTTTGAAGTTAATGAAACCATTGATGTGACTTCTCCTATAGGTGGCACGTCTGCAAAAGTACAGAAAACAATTGCCATCATGGTGACATCATGTTGTCACCAATCGTGAACAGAAGTGAAGAAAAGGCCCATTGTTTTGTATTTTTTAAACGAGAATACTTCAGTCCACTATAAGAACTTGTTTGCATTGCAAAGAACCTTTTGCCATTGCCTCTATTGGCCATCTCATTAAGAGAAACAAGATAGAACATACTGATGAATATTCGGATTTCTCATACGACATCCGTCCTTCAATTGATTTCGTTCTTGCGTTGATGTCGTATACAGACGGCTTGGAAGTGCTGGAGCCTATTGAGTTGCGTCAGAAGATGTGTGACATTTTGCAAGCATCGCTTGAGAGGTATTCAAATTAAAATAAACAAGACGAGATATGGGAAAAAGAAGAGAAATAAGAAACAGTACGGCAGAGTTCCTTATCTTTCAGATAGAAGGAAAGGAACAGGGGGTAGATGTGTACTATAAGGACAAGACTGTGTGGTGTACCCAGAAGGCGATGGGTATGTTATTCGACTGTACCTCTGACAATATAAGTGTGCATTTACAGAATATCTATGATACGAACGAACTAAAAAAAGAGGCAACTATCGAGGAAATCTCGGTAGTTCGACGTGAAGGTAACAGGGCTTTTCGACCTTTAGGTTTTTCATAACTATGCTGTTTACGGGGTCTAAGTATACTGTTTTTAGGTGCTAAATATATAGTTTGTGTGGTCTGTCCTTGCTGTTTTCTGTTCGGCAGCGGCATGAAGTTTCATCAGCTATTATAAGATTGGCAGCAGCTGTGCGATGCCAAAGCCCATGTAGGTGCCGATGGCATAGCCGAAGAGACCCACTGCGATGCCTGGACCGATGACGGACTTATTACCCAAAGCACTACCCATGACAGGAGCGAAGGGAGGTGAGCAGATGAGCGAAATGCTGGTGGTGAGCGTTGTGTCGGTATCGATGCGGAAAATGGCTCTCAGCAGTATGTTACCAATTTGGTGGTAGTACGATATTCTCCACGTCATGAGCCATGTACGTTTCCTTTCCTTAATCATTTTTGTCGCATATTGTGTCTCACCCTGCAAAGGTACAAAATATTCTCTACATACGCGCATTTCAAGTAAAAATAAGCAAAAAATAAAACAATTGCACTGTTGTAGTGTTTTTTTCGTAACTTTGTAAGAAATCTCAGCTTTTCTTTATATAAAGGCTGTCTGGGGGATTGAGGAAAAATAGGGTTACGAATTGGCAACCGTACTCAATTCCACATTCTGCTATGAATTGCTTTCAATGCGCTCGGCTTTGCCGCTTCGCTTGTCGAAGAACACTTGATGCTGAGCCAGCAACCATTTATGACTCATCATCGAGTGCAAAGGTAATCATTTCTTTGTATACGACCAAATGTTATGCTATTTTTTTATGAGTTTTGTATTATTCATAGAACAG
>JAEEGL014783036.1_pt1 | contig 34436 bp, 26 predicted proteins | sample 9134231 | NCBI WGS metagenome assembly JAEEGL01 (sample SAMN16246548, study PRJNA631951) | gut metagenome | biome: gut microbiome; feature: rumen; material: fiber-attached | host: Bos | place: Iran: Karaj | collected 2018-10
AAGCCTCAGGACGGTAAGCCGGTCACAGTTCCTACACAGGACATGATCCTCGGCTGCTACTATCTCACAATGGAGATCGAAGGCGACAAGGGCGAGGGTATGGTTTTCTCATCTCTCGACGAGGCTATGATGGCTTACAACGAGCACCAGATCACGCTCCACAGCATGATCAAGGTCCGTGTTACCAGAGAGATCAACGGCGAGGAAGAAACAGGTCTTGTCGAGTCCACACTCGGAAGATTCATCTTCAACGAGATCGTTCCTCAGGACCTCGGTTTCGTTGACAGAAAGATCCCCGAGAACCGTCTCAAGCTCGAGATCGATTTCGATAAGCTTGCTACCCAGAAGGAGCGCGCTGCCAAGATCAAGGCAGAGAATCCCGACAAGGAATTCAAGTTCGAGTTCGCTATGGGCAAGAAGAAGCTTGAGAAGATCATCGCAAAGTGCATCGCCGTTCATGGTCTCGAGAGAACAACAAAGTTCCTCGACGATGTTAAGGCAATGGGTTATAAGTATTCCACGATCTCCGGTATCTCCATTGGTATCGAAGACATGATCATCCCTGACATCAAGGATAAGATGATCGCTGAAGGTGACGAGAAGGTCGAGCAGATCAACTTAGAGGCTGAGATGGGCTTCTACAGTGAGGCTGAGCGTCATAAGGAAGTTACCAAGATCTGGGAGAATACGACAAACGATATCACCAAGGCTCTCATGGAGAACCTCAACATCTACAACTCGATCCGTATGATGGCTGACTCCGGCGCGCGTGGTTCCAACAACCAGATCAAGCAGCTCGCAGGTATGCGTGGACTTATGCAGGATACGACAGGTAACACCATCGAGATCCCGATCAAGTCTAACCTCCGTGAAGGTATGAACGTTCTCGAGTTCTTCATTTCTTCACACGGTGCGCGTAAGGCTCTCTCCGATACGGCTCTCAAGACGGCTGAATCCGGATACCTTACAAGACGTCTCGTAGACGTTGCCCAGGCTGTCGTTGTTTCCGAGGAAGACTGCGGAACCGATGACTTCACATGGGTCAAGGAGATCACCGAGGTCTCCAACAAGAAGACCAACGTTATCAAGTCACTTAACGACCGTCTCTATGGCCGTTATGCCGCTGAGGACATCAAGAGCTATCAGACAGGCGAGATCCTCGTCAAGAAGAACGAGCTCATCGACGCTCTCAAGGCAGAAGCAATCTGCGATTCCGTAGATCTTGCCAAGCAGGAAGCTAACGAAGCACGCGAGAAGATTGCTGAGTCCGTCAAGATCAAGGGCGAAGTTACACCCGAGAAGCTTGCTGAGCAGCAGAAGAAGATCGACGCTAAGCTCGCTGACGCTGAGGCTTCTGGCAAGATCCTTACAAGACAGCAGATCGAAGACCTTGGCAAGCTCAAGATCAGATCAGTATTTGACTGCCGCTCCAGAAGGGGTGTCTGCACAAAGTGCTACGGTATCAACCTTGCTACAGGACGTCCTGTTGCAGTCGGTGAAGCTGTCGGTATCATCGCAGCTCAGTCCATCGGTGAGCCTGGTACACAGCTCACGATGAGAACGTTCCACTCCGGCGGTATCGCTTCTTCAGGTGAAGATATCACGCAGGGTCTCCCTCGTGTTACCGAGATCTTCGAAGCAAGAGATCCTAAGGGCCACGGCATCATTTCTTCCGTACCCGGATCCGTCAAGATCGCTGAAAACGAGAAGACAAAGCAGAAGACCATCATCGTTACCCCTGTCCTTTCCGACGGCGTTGAGCCCATTAAGGACGCAAAGGGCAACCCGATCGAGAAGATGGAGTACAAGGTACCTTCGCATGCTACACTTACCGTTAAGGACGGTCAGGTAATCGAAGCCGGCGATCAGATCATCGACGGTAAGATCGATCCTAAGGAGATCCTCAAGGTTAAGGATATCCGTGCCGTACAGAAGTACATCATCAGCGAGATCACAAAGGTTTACTATTCCGGTGGTGGTGTTAACATCAACGACAAGCACATCGAGATCATCGCTAAGCAGATGATGCGCCGTGTACAGATCGACGAACCCGGTGATACAGGCTTCATGACAGGTACCACTGTTGACTGGTATAACTACATCTCCAGGAACAGAGACTGCGAGGAGCAGGGTCTCCAGCCTGCAAAGGGCAACACGATCCTCTTGGGTATCGCCAAGGCCGCAAGTGCATCCGACTCCTTCATGTCCGCTGCATCCTTCCAGGAGACTGCAAAGGTTCTCACAGACGCAGTCATCAAGGGCAAGGTCGATCCGCTCACAGGTATCAAGGAGAACGTTATCATCGGTGCTCTTATCCCTGCAGGTACAGGCGTCAAGTCGCACAGCGACATCACAGCCGTTCCTGTCATCAAGGCTAACAGCAAGCTCATCACAGGCCACGAGTATGGCGAGGATGATGGAGATGTTAAGTTCTTCGAGAACGAGTACCTTGATCAGGTCGAAGCTCACAACGAGCTTTTGGATGAGCAGGAAGGAACTGACTACTCAGAGAGGTAAGCAGACAATAAGTAATTCCATTGTCGCCCAATTGTAAACCTCGAAGAGACATTACAGTATATAATTACGCCGGAGGGATTTCTCTCCGGCGTTTTTATTCAAATCTGCCACAGTTTAGCGGCCCCTGACGGCAATAACCGTTTTCAGACGGTGTTATAATCATAGAGACTATGGTTTTTAGGCACAACAGGAGACAGCATATCTTAGCGATCGCAGTAGCGCTCTGTGCTGCTGTTCCTACAATATGCCTTCCTTTAGGAGTCAGGGCTACCGTCAGTCCTTCTATCACGGTAACAAGAGCATATGCGAATGTTTTCGGTGACGAAGACGATGATGATGATGAGTTAACCATTGAAGATTGGGCTCTCGTTGGCAGCGATGACGAGATGGAGGACTCCGAGAACCAGGACGGTGATGCGGGCAATCCCGTTAAGGCGGATGAAGCATCGACCGATTTCGATGACATTCCCAGATATTTCATATACCAGTCGTTTGACAATCAGAACCGCCCGGACGAGCTTATAGCGCCCGAGTATTTCGCGCCTGACAATACGCAGTACTACGCAAAGACAGCTGCCGTACTCAAGAGCAAACCCAGCTCGAGTGCAGGTTCCGTTACATCCATACACAAAGGCCAGCCCGTAATGAGAATAGCCTACGGAGACTCATGGTCCAAAGTCAAAACGGAGAGCGGCAAAGAAGGATACATCCTTACGTCCTACATTAAGGACACCATGGTCAAGGTCAATTCCAAGTTTATCGTCTGGGTCGATACGGGAAACCTTAACATAAAGAAGGAACCTGATTCCAACAGCGGCAAAGTCACGACCGTTTATAAGCACGCAAGACTATATGTTACCCAGATCGTCGGAGACAAATGGTACAAGGTCACGACAGGCAACGGAAAGACAGGTTATGTTTCCAAGTCTTACGTTACGAGAAAAGCGCCGCCCACGCCCACGCCTTCTCCGACACCGCGTCCGACAAGGAAGCCTGCTGCCAAAAAGGATACGAAGACTACTTCCAAGAAGTCTTCCAAGACCAGTTACGGCAATACCAAAAAGCTTCCCAAGATCTCCGGCAAGAACGGTTCATCCATCGTCGCCATCGCGCAGTCCATGCTCGGCGTAAAGTATAAGTATGCCGGGTGTTCCCGAAGAGGAATCGACTGCTCAGGTCTCGTAAAGTATTGCTATGCGCAGATCGGGATCAGAGTCCCTCACGGAGCGACACAGATCTGGAAACATTCAGGTGTTACGGTCCCGAGGTCCGCGTTAAAGCCCGGTGACGTTGTCTGCTATTCAAAGGGCAGCATCTGTCCCCACGTAGCAATCTATGTCGGCGGCGGCCAGATAATCCACGCTTCGGATTCAAAGGGTAAGGTCTGCTATGCCAACATGGACATCATGAAGATCAAGGGATACAAGAGACTTATCAGATAACAGGCATCTTTAATAGTGATTTTTGTCCCGCGGGTCCGCATTTTGTGATGCGGGCCCGCTTAATATTTTGTAAAATAAAAAGGCAGTGAAAAGGAGGATTAGATCATGGTTGAGAAAAGCATTGATTTGTTTTTGAGCGAGCTTTCTTCGGGTGCCCCGGTACCGGGAGGCGGAGGAGCATCAGCATTGGCAGGAGCCTGTGCTTCTGCGCTGGCATCCATGGTCGCAAACCTTACGACAGGCAAGAAGAAGTATGCCGAATATCAGGGCGAGATAGACGTTATCCTTGAGAAGACCGCAGCTCTCGTAAAGGATTTTGAGGGACTTATCGAAAAGGATGCAGAGGTCTTCGAGCCCCTTGCAAAGGCTTATTCCATTCCAAAGGACGAACCCGGCAGGGACGAGGCTCTTGAAGCTGCTCTCAATAAAGCGTGCTCGGCTCCTTACGATATTGTAATGTGTACTAAAGATGCATGCGACATCATCGTGCGCCTTGAGACCATCGGTTCAAGGCTCGCGTTAAGCGACGTCGGAGTTGCCGCAACGATGCTTCAGACAGCTGCCAAAGGTGCTGCCATGAACGTATATATCAACACCAAACTCATGAAGAACAGGGAGCGTGCTGAAAAGCTCAACGCTGAAACTTTCAAAGCAGTCGAAGAAGTTGATTCGAAGTGCGCGGCAGTATATGAAGGCGTTAAGAACAGCCTCACGGGAGGAGACAACAAATGATCAGACTTGGCGGAAAAGAAGCAGGCGACGCCATCACGACATCACTCGCACCTAAGATAGAAGAGATGAAGGCAAAGGGCATTGTTCCCACGCTCGGAATACTGCGTGTAGGCGCAAGGGAAGACGACCTCGCTTATGAGCGCGGGATCAAGAAGAAGTTCGAGGCGGCAGGCGCAGGCGTAAAGATCGTAGAGCTTCCCGCTGACTGCAGCCAGGAAGACTTAGACAGAGGATTTGATTCGCTCAACAATGCTGACGACGTTCACGGAATCCTTGTTTTCAGACCTCTTCCGAAGACCCTTTCAGATAATTACATCAAGAGCACGATCAAGCCTTCCAAGGACTCTGACTGCATGGACATCCGCAATATGGCGGGCGTTCTCGCAGGTGACAAGAACGCGATGGGTCCCTGCACGGCTGAAGCCGTCGTCCGCCTTATGGAGCATTATGGCATTGAGACCAAGGGCAAGAAGACCGTTGTTGTAGGCAGAAGCCTTGTCATCGGACGTCCCGTGGCGCTCATGCTTATCGCAAGAGACGCGACTGTTACCGTCTGCCATACCAAGACCGTTGACCTTCCGGCAGAGTGCAGGAATGCAGACATCATAGTTGCCTGCTGCGGTGTCGCGAAGGCCATCGGAGCTGACTATCTGAAAGAAGGCCAGATCGTCATCGACGTCGGAATGAACGTCGATGAGAACGGCAAGCTCTGCGGTGACGTCGATTACGACAAGGCATCTGAGATCGCAGAGGCCGTCACACCCGTTCCGGGCGGAGTCGGTTCCGTAACTACATCCGTACTTCTTAAGCACGTTGTGGACAGCTGCTGCGGAGTCTGATAAGTGAGAAGCAAAAAGGGGAAAGGCGGATCCAAAGATCTCGCATCGATCAGGAATACATGCCCTGCGATCAATGAATGCGGCGGCTGCAAGTATGACGGATGCACGTATCTTTACAGCTGCGCGGACAAGTATGACCGTGTCAGAAATCTGATGCCCAAGGACTGCAAGGTCAACGACATCAACGTATGTGCAAAGCCTTTCCACTACCGCAACAAGGTACATTCGGGATTCAAAAAGCTCAGGAGCGGCAGGATAATCTGCGGTCCTTATGAGGAAGGTTCCCACCGTATCGTTAACGTCAATTCATGTCTGATCGAAAACGAGAAAGCATCGGCGATCATAAGAGACTGTGCCGACATCGCGGCGAAAATGAAGATCAGCATCTATAACGAGACCTCGTGCACGGGCGAGCTGCGCCGCGTCCTGGTAAGGGTTGCCGAGCAGACCGGCGAGATAATGGTCGTCATCGTCATAGGAAGCAGGTATTTCAGAGAGAAGACCGCATTCATAAAGGAGCTGACAAAGCGCCATCCCGAGATATCCACGGTGCTCATAAACATCAACCGCCGTCACGATTCCATGATACTCGGAGGCGAATCGAAAAAGGTCACCGGCAAAGGATACATAACCGACAAGCTCCTGGGAAAGAGCTTCCGCATATCACCGTCGTCTTTCTATCAGGTCAACCGCGACCAGGCTGAAGTCCTGTACAGCACGGCAGTCCGTCTTGCCGAGTTCACAGGCAAAGAGCGCGTAATTGACTGCTACTGCGGAACGGGAACGACGACTCTTACCTTCGCGGGCTTTACAGGCGCCATCACGGGCGTTGAGATCAACCGGGAAGCAGTTGACGATGCGGTTAAGAATGCAAAGGCCAACGGCATAAAGAACGCTGAATTCGTATGTGCTGACGCGGTAGAGTACATGGAAGACTTAGCTGAAGCAGGAGAGAAGATTGACTGCGTTATCTTGGATCCAACAAGGCTTGGAACTGACGAACGTTTCATAAAGGCCTGCAAAAAGCTCTCGCCCGGGCGGATAGTCTACATATCCTGTAATCCTGATACGCTTGCCAGAGATCTCAAGACCTTTGCCAAGTGCGGATATAAAGCCATCGAAACCGAACCCGTGGATATGTTCCCGTGGACCTCGAGTATAGAAGTCGTGTGTGCTCTGACCAAAAATGAAAAATAAAAAGAACCGCCATCAAGGCGGTTCTTTTGTTAGTACATTAATCTTATGAACTACTTGTTCGGGTCACCGACGGCCTGTTTGAAGAAGTCGGAACCGACTAAGTTCTTACAGTATTTTATCTTGTTGCTGACGATGCTCTTTACGTTCTTGACGTAGTCGTCAGGGATCTGAGTGTTGGCATCCTTGGGCTTGAATTCGCCGGAGGAGCTGTAGTACGTTCCGAGGTCTGTCTTCCAGTCGTAGTTGAGATTGAATGCGAGAGGCATTGAATCAGAGAAAACGTCGCGGCCCGGAAGGAGTCTTGAATCGTACTTGATGCCGAAAAGGTTCATCATGGTAGGGAGGATGTCGATGCTGGATACGGGTGTATCGACAACGATCGGGTCCTCCTTTTCGAGGCAGCCGCTCCAGATGATTATACGGTTGTGGTCACGCTGGACGTAGTTCTTGACCTCATATCCGTAAAGCTCGGAAAGGTTAGGCATCTTGCCGAGGGAAGCGTCCTGGTCAAGACCGTAAGGGAAGTGGTCAGCGACGATTACGATGACGGTATCGTCAGCCTTGCCGAGCTCCTCGAGACGGTCGACGAGGTACTTGAGGCCCTGATCGAGGTCCATGTTGCATGCTTTGTAGGCACGTACGGTCTCGGAATACTTGCCTTCGAGTTCGGCTGTTTCCGCCCAGTGCTTTTTCGACATGGCGTTACCGGTCTTGCTGTATCCGCTGTGTCCGGAAACTGACATGTAGTAGACGTTGAAGTGATCCTGGTTGAGGTAGAGCGGGCAGGTACCCTGGAACATGTCGTAGTCGCTCTCAGGCCACTGATGGTAGTTGACCCACTGCTCCATTCCGTTGTAGATACCCATGTAGCCTGCACTGTAGCCGAGCTTCGTGTGTGTCTTGTGACGGCTGTAGTACTTGTAGTCGTTGTTGTGGAACGCCTGGCCGTAGTAACCTTCGGCATTAAGGCGCTGACCCATTGTGAAATAGGTGCATCCGTTGTCGACCATGGAAGTAAAGGACTTACCGCCGGATGTCGGCAGCAGACCGAAGATGTGCGAGAACTCTCCGCCGGTCGTTCCAGCCGTGGCCGGAACGTATGAATCCTTGAACTGGATACCCTTGTTAGCCAATCTGTAAAGGGTAGGTGTGAGCTTCTCGTCGATCGCCTCGGCAGAGAAAGCCTCTGCAGTGATCATGATGAGGTTCTTGCCCTTGAACTTGCCGGTCATCTTGTTCGTGTAGGTAGGCTCGACGTTAGCGCAGTACTGTGCGAGAGTCGCAACCTTGCCGCCTTTCTGCGAGAGAGCCGTAAAGTCAATGTCCATTACCTGAGGCTCAGGTGCAAATGTGGGCGTGGGAGCCGGACCTGATTCAAGACCGGGAATGCCGGATGCATCGGGATTGGACTCACCGGGATTGGATTCATTGGGAGCTGTAGTGTGATGCGTAACGGGATTCTTGACTGCCTGGAAATCTCCGCCTGAACCGAAAAGGAGAGCCTTGACGTCAAGCGCGGTGCCTTCCATGTATCCGAATGCCTCGACGGCCTTCGGGTAGTTGTATTCGTTGCCTACGATGTTCCTAGCGGAAGGGATGCAGGCAATGATGATGATGTTAACGACCAGAGCAGAGGGAATAGTAACGGCGGTAGCTGTCTTGAACCACTTCTCCGGCGGCGTGTAATCGTACTTTTTCCTCTTTACGTCTGCGATCAGGATGGCAATCGGAACGGTATAGAGGATGAGGTGCAGGATTCCCAGAGGGCTGATGATAAGGCCGATGATGGTCGATGTAAAGCCCGTAAGAGCTCCGCCCGCACCGTTCATGATGGTGTTGAGGTCGTATAGTTCCTTGAACTGCATGTAGATGAAATATTCAACGAGGAAAGGGATCGCGTAGAGCACGCGCAAGAATCCGTCCACGACGGGAAGGATCTTTCCTTTGATATTCATGAGGAGCAGTGCTGCAGGGGCGCCTAAGATAAGCGACCAGAGCAGAGTGAACGGCATTGATGAGAAATAATTAAAGCCGTAGACCGAGAAACCGAAGATTACTTCATAGTAAAAAACATAGAGAATGAACTCGAATCGTCTCATACTTGCAGTCTTTATCCTTTCTGTATCTAACTAAATAATTATACAGTTAGTTACCGCAAATTGTTTAACATTTAGATTTCACAAAAAATTGCCTCAAATATGGGCCCGCGCGGACTAATTTATTTAATATTTGGCGCATGCTTATAAAGTTGACACGAGACCTGCCGCAATTTAGAATTTAAGCAGATAAATAACGACTCTGACGGCAAGGTGTTTTCCGAGCGGGAATAGTCTTAAATAGCTTTCATTAAGAGGTATTTTGGGCTCCTTCGTCCGTCATGGGCAAAGGAGTATTTTTATGCTTAAGATCGCAATTTACGGCAAAGGCGGAATCGGCAAATCCACCGTGACATCCAATCTCGCCGCTGCTTTCGCAAGTCTCGGAAAGAGCGTTATCCAGATTGGCTGCGATCCGAAGGCCGATTCAACGATAAATCTTCTGGGCGGCAAGCCTTTAAAACCCGTTATCGAGATCCTTAAAGAAGGCATTGAGCCGACATCTGCCGGGGAAGTCTCCGCCGAGGGCTTCGGTGGGATCCTCTGCATCGAGACGGGCGGTCCCACACCGGGTCTCGGGTGTGCCGGAAGAGGCATAATCGCGACGTTCAATCTGCTTGACGAGCTTGAGCTTTTCGAAAAGAGAAAGCCCGACGTAGTCCTTTATGACGTCTTAGGCGACGTCGTCTGCGGAGGCTTTGCGGCTCCGATCAGGGAAGGCTACGCAGAGCAGGTCCTTATCGTGACTTCGGGCGAGAAGATGGCTTTGTATGCCGCGAACAACATCTGCCAGGCGGTCAGGAATTTCGAGGACAGGGGCTACGCGCACGTCGGAGGCGTGATCCTCAATCACAGGAACGTTCCGGGTGAGACTGAGAAGGTCTTTGCGTTTGCGAAGGAACACGGTATTGATGTCATAGCTGAGATCCCCAGATCTGATGACATCAACGAGTGTGAAGACATGGGAAAGACGGCAGTCGAGGGAAGGCCTGACTGCGAGGCTTCCAAGAGATTTATCGATCTTGCGGGAAAGCTCCTCGGCGAGGAATGAGAAATGGCATCAAGGGCAGTCAGATACACAGTTTCTGAGATTGCAAAGCTCGGCAAAGACAATATTCCTTCCGAGCTTTTGAGCGGGCAGGGCTTAGTCTACAGCTCGCCTGCGACGCTTGCGTACAACTCTCCGGGAGCCGAGGGCTTCGGCGTAAAGAGAGCGGGGCTTTCCGTGCCCGAGTCGGTCATGCTGATAGTGTCGCCCGGCTGCTGCGGAAGGAACACTTCCATCGTAAGTTCGATGCCTCAGTACAAGGACAGGTTTTTCTATCTCATGATGGACGAGACCGATCTCGTTACCGGAAGGCATCTTAAGAGGATCCCTGACGCGGTATGCGAAGTTGTCTCCTACCTGGACAAGCAGAAGGGCAAAAAGCCGAAATCTGTCATGATCTGCATCACCTGTGTGGACGCGCTCCTGGGAACCGACATGGAGAGAGTCTGCTCTGCGTGCGAGAGGGCATTGGGTGACGGCACGAGAGTTGCGCCCTGCTATATGTACGCGCTCACGAGAGAAGGCAGAAGGCCTCCGATGGTCCATGTCAGGCAGACGATCTATTCGCTCCTTGCCCCTGTCGAAAAGGATCCTCGAAGCGTCAACATCATCGGTAATTTTGCTCCGCTTGAAGACGGTGAGCTGCAGAAGATCCTCACCGCTGCGGGTGTAAAACACATCAGACAGATCGCGACCTGCGGCACATACGAAGAATTCCTAAAGATGGCTTCTGCCAACTTTAACATTGTTACAAACCCCGAAGCCAGGGCATCTGCACATGATATGAGCAGCCGGCTCGGCATCCCCTACATTGAGCTTACGAGGGTGCATGACGTCTCCAGGACCGCTGCCCAGTACAGGGCGTTCATGAGCGCGGCCGGTATCAATGTCGATTTCTCTTCTTATGAGAATGAGGCTTGGGATTCGGTCGATGATCTGAAGAAGGAGTTCCCCGGTCTGACAATCAACATCGGCGAATGTCTCAATGCTGATCCGTTCGAGCTTGCGCTCTCACTCGCAAGATACGGCTTCAAGATCGATGAGATCTACGCGACGCTCTCGCCTGAGAAGTTCAAGTACGTCAGCAAGCTTTCCGAGCTCTCGCCGGACACGAAGGTCTTCTGCAACATGGATCCGACGATGCTCTACTATGACGTGTCTTCGTCAAAGGCTGACATCAGCCTTGGCAAGGATGCTGCGTTCTACTGCCCTGACATTCCCAACATCGCCTGGAACAGCGACGTTCAGCCGTTCGGCTTCCAGGGCATTAAGTCACTTATGGATATGATATCGAGAACTATGAAGGAGGCGCGCGCATGAAGGGTTTGCGAAAAGTATTAACGCCGTTTGCCCCTGACCAGTCAGGCGCGGTCTCCGTTCTTTACAGCCTCGGCGGCATGATAGTCATAATCGACGCGGGCGGCTGCACAGGCAACATCTGCGGCTTTGACGAGCCAAGGTGGCACGATGTCAGATCGGCGGTATTCTCCGCGGGCCTGCGCGACATGGATGCGATCTTAGGCAGGGACAAGCTTCTTGTCTCCAAGATAGCGGATGCTTGCAAGAGGATAGATGCTTCATTCGTGGCGCTCATCGGAACGCCCGTTCCGGCTACGATCGCGACCGACTACAAGGCATTGAAGCGCATGATCGAGAAAGAGACCGACATCCCTGTCCTTACAATAGCGACCGACGGAATGAAGCTTTACGACGAGGGCGAAGCGCTCGCATACAAAGCGCTGTTTGAATGCATCGCTTCAGGCAGCGGAGAACTTCCTGAATTGACGCTCGGCAAGACCCCTTTGACATACGGCGACGGGTCAAATGACGTCACGCTTGAAGACTATAAGAACATCGGTCCTTCAACGAAGATAACCGCTGCTTCGGCTTCGGGCATCGAAGCGGCAAAGCTTCTCGGAAAATCCTGCGAGACATACAGCAGTGCAGCGGCTGAACTGGCGGGGCAGATCCCTTCCGGCAAGGTCCTTGTCTGCCACGATGAGGTTTTCGGAAAGACGCTTCGCGATAAGGGCATCAAGTGCGATATCGCGACCTTCTTCACGCTTCATGATGAAGTCAAAGAAGAGGGCGACAGAAAGATAACGGAAGAGGACGAGTTCACGGAGCTCGTAAGAGAAGGCGGCTATGACGTCATAGTTGCTGACGAGTGCCTGAAGCCGCTGGCAGAGGGCTTTGGCGGACAGTGGATAGACGCGCCGTTTTTCGCGCTGAGCGGGAGAAGATAATGAAGACGGTAAGGCTCAAGGTTTACGGCATCGTGCAGGGCGTGGGAATGCGCCCGGTCGTCGCGCGCCATGCAACGGCCTGCGGCATCACGGGTACCGTAGCAAACCTCGGTCCTTACGTTGAGATCTTTGCGCAGGGCGATGAGGATAAAGTCGACCGCTTCGCAAGCCTCATTGAAGAAGAGCCTCCGAAGCGCGCCGCGATACTCAAGATCGACAAGAGGACGCTTGAGGATTCGCAGATCTTCGATACGTTCGAGATCATTGAAAGCGGCAAGACTTCAGGCGAGATCTTCGTGTCGCCCGACATCGCGATCTGCGACGAGTGCTTGGAAGAACTCTACGACAAGAAGAACAGAAGATACCTTCATCCGTTCATCAACTGCACGTGCTGCGGACCGAGGCTGACGATTCTGGACAGTCTTCCGTACGACCGCGAGAGAACGTCGATGAAGGAATTCCCGATGTGCGAAAAGTGCGCATCTGAATACCACGATCCGGACACCAGAAGATACGATGCTCAGCCCGTATGCTGTAACGATTGCGGACCTGAAGTGTTCATATTGAATGATCCCGAAAACCGCCGCGGACGTGACGCGATCATGTACACGAGAAAACTTCTCTCGGAGGGCGGGATCGTAGCGATCAAAGGTATCGGAGGCTTCCACATCGCGTGCGACGCATACAACGAAGCAGCGGTAAAAAGACTCCGCGAACTGAAGCACCGCCCCGCAAAACCGTTCGCCGTCATGATGAGATCTTTGGAGAGCATCAAATCTCACTGCGAGACGGATCATCTGATAGAAGAGATACTGACGGGTCACCAGAAGCCCATACTGCTGCTTAAGCGGAAGGACGGATCTAATCTTGCAAGAGGCGTTGCTCCGGGCAATCCCACGCTCGGCGTCATGCTTCCTTATGCGCCGTTGCAAAGTCTCCTTTTCGATTACGATGACTGCATAGAAATGCCCGACGCGCTCATAATGACGAGCGGCAACATCTCTGGCCTTCCCATCTGCAGGGACGATGAGGATGCAGTAAGAGAGATTGCAAGATTCTGCGATGCGATACTCACGCATAACAGAAAGATCAGGATCAGAGCTGACGATTCCGTCATGGATTTCTATAACGGAAAGCCTTACATGATTAGGCGTTCAAGAGGTTACGCACCGCTTCCTTACATGATGAGCGGGGATCTCAAAGGCTCTGTCATCGCGTACGGCGGAGAGCTCAAGAACACGTTCTGCATCGGTGTGAACAACCTCTTCTATCCGTCATCTTACATCGGCGATCTGACTGACCTCAGAGGCAAAGCTGTCCTTACTGAATCGGTCGAAAGAATGGAAACGCTGCTTGAGACAAAGCCGCAGATCGCTGTCTGCGACCTGCATCCTTCGTACAATTCCTCGCTTGCCGCGGAGGAATCCGGGCTCCCGTTGCTGCGGGTACAGCACCACTACGCGCACATCCTTTCTTGCATGGCCGAAAACGATTACAGCGGCGAGTGCATCGGCATATCTTTTGACGGCACGGGTTACGGAACAGACGGAACGATCTGGGGCGGCGAAGTGCTGAAGTGCAGTCCTTCGGACTTTACAAGGCTCGGTTCGATCAGGCCGTTCCTGCAGACGGGCGGAGACGCCTCATCCAAGGAAGGCTGGAGGATCGCTATTTCCATGCTGATGGATATTTTCGGCGACAGGGCAGAAGAGATCTCTGACAGATTGGGACTCATCAGAAACGGAACGTTTAAGATGCATAAGGCGATGCACGACGGCAAGCTTAACTCGGTCGTATCGACATCGGCGGGAAGGCTTTTCGATGCGGTGTCGGCGATCCTCGGGATCAAGTACGAGAATACATTTGAGGGCGAGGCTTCGACGTCTCTGATGTATGAAGCGATGAAATGCGGCAACCACATCTGCGCTTGTGACTACGAACTCACGGGCGAATACATCGAGACGGAGCAGATAGTAAAAGATCTCGTTACAAGGCGCCTCGCGGGCGAAGAACCGGAAGAACTTGCGTACAGGTTCCACAGGCTTCTTGCAGAGGCCGCAGCGGAGTTTGCTTCGGCAAATGCGGGAATGGTAAGAACTGCCGCGTTGAGCGGAGGATGCTACCAGAACACGCTCCTTCTCGACATTACGAAAAGGGCGTTGGAGAACAGAGGATTCAAGGTCCTGATCCACAGCCTGATCCCGCCGAACGACGGCGGCATCAGCATCGGTCAGGCATTTTACGGAATGAATAAATTAAAACACGGAGGAATATAAAGATGTGTGTCGGATTATCAGCAAAAGTCATCAGCGTTAAGGACGGCGTAGCCATCGTTGATGCATCGGGCGCAAAGCGCGAAGTATCGGCAGAGCTCTTGGACGACTTAGAACCTGGCGAATACGTCATGGTCCACGCAGGCGCTGCGATCGCGAAGATCACGGACGACGACAAGAGTGAGACTGACAAGCTTAAAGAGGAGTATCTCAAATGAGCGGAGCTTTTGATGCAAGGGAATACCTGGCAAATTACGACGGAGCGGACTTCAGGATAATGGAAGTCTGCGGCACTCATACGCATGAGATCTTCAGGCAGGGAATAAGAAGGATCCTGTCGCCGAAGATCAGGCTGATCTCAGGCCCCGGATGCCCCGTGTGCGTTACGCCCGTCAGCTTCATTGACGAGGCGGTCTATCTGGCGCTCGAGAAGGGCTGCACGATTACGACTTTCGGTGACCTGGTAAGAGTTCCGGGATCGGCGATGTCGCTGGCCGGAGCACGCGCGAAAGGTGCGAACATCAAGGTCGTTTATTCGCCTTCCGATGCCGTGAAATATGCATCTTCGCATAAGGACGAGCAGGTCGTTTTCCTCTCGGTAGGATTTGAGACGACCACGCCTTCTGATGTCATCGCAGTCAAGACCGCGATGAGGGAAGGGCTTGACAACTTCTCGCTCCTCACCGCGAACAAGACGATGCCGGGCGCTTATGAAGCGATGGGCAAAAGCTGTGACGCGTTCCTTTATCCGGGCCACGTTCACTGCATAACAGGCACTAAGATCTGCAAGGATATGTGCGAAAAGGGCGTATCGGGAGTCATCGCGGGATTCACGGGCGACGAGCTTCTGACCGCGCTTGCGATCGCGGCGAAAAAACACAGCGAAGGCAAGCCCTTTTTCGTAAACTGCTATCCGAGAGTCGTTAAGGACGAAGGAAGTCCCGCAGCTGTTGCGATCGTCGACAAGTTCATGGAACCGTGCGACGCGGAGTGGCGCGGAATAGGCGTAATACCCGGTTCCGGAGTGCAGCTTAAGAAGGAATATTCCGCATACGATGCAAGGGTGAAATTCGCAATCCCGGAGATCAAGCCGGAATACAAGACCGCATGCAGATGCGGTGAAGTTTTGCAGGGAAAGATAATACCGAGGGAGTGTCCTCTTTTCGGAAAGGCATGCAATCCCGACCATCCCGTCGGCGCGTGCATGGTATCGAGCGAGGGCGCATGCTCTGCGTTCTTTATGTACGGAGGTGACTTATGAGTGATGTAATAACGCTCGCGCACGGAAGCGGCGGAAGGAAGACTTCCGAGCTCATCGCGGAGCTTTTCAAGAAGAATCTCGGCAACGAGTATTTCACTGCGGATGACGCGGCGGTAATGCCCAAGCCCGACGGAAGGATCGCGATGTCCACTGACGGATTCATCGTCTCGCCCTGGGAATTTCCGGGCGGAAATATCGGCAAGCTCTCGATCTGCGGAACCGTTAACGATCTTGCGTGCATGGGCGCAAAACCGATGTATCTGACATGTTCTTACGTTATCGAGGAAGGATTCCCGATTGAAGACCTGGAGAAGATCGCGAAGGCGATGGGCGATACTGCCAGAAAAGCAGGCGTCAAGATCGTCGCGGGCGATACGAAGGTCGCGGGCAAAGGCCAGGTAGATAAAGTCTTTATCACTACCGCAGGCATCGGCGTGATCGAAGAAGGCGTCAGTCTTTCAGGCGCAAACGCAAAGCCCGGCGACAAGATAATCGTCACGGGCGACGTCGGCCGCCACGGCACATGCATCCTTCTGGCGCGTGATGAATACGGCATCGAAGCTGACGTTGAGAGCGACTGCGCGCCCCTGTGGGATGCGGTTGAAGCAGTCCTTGACGTGTGCCCCGAAATGCATGTCATCAGGGATGCTACAAGAGGCGGCGTCGGCACGGTCCTTTATGAGATCTGTGACCAGTCTGACGTAGGCATCAACATCGATTCGGAATCCGTTCCCGTAACCCCTGAAGTTAAGGGCGTTACAGGCATGCTCGGATTGGAGCCCTTGTATCTTGCGTGCGAAGGAACGATGGTCATGATGTGCCCTGCCGAGTATGCCGATAAAGTAGTCGAAGCGCTCCGCAAGACCGAGCACGCAAAGGGCGCTGCGATAATCGGAGAAGTAACTTCAGAGAACAAAGGAAGGGTCGTCATGACGACCGAGATCGGAGGCATGACATATCTGCCGCAGCCCGGCAACGAGCTGCTTCCGAGGATCTGCTAAGAGGAGGGACCATATGGAAACAAGAGTTGCATGCATTACGATAATCGTGGAAGACGTTGAGTCCGTTGCCAAGATGAACGAACTCCTTCACGAGGCCGGAAAGTACATCATCGGCCGTATGGGAATCCCTTATCGCGAAAAGGGCATCAACATAATCAGCATCGCGATCGACGCGCCGCAGGATCTGACCAGCGAGATTTCAGGCAAGATCGGCAAGCTCCCCGGAGTTACCGTAAAGACCACCTATGCCAACCTCAAGTGAAGACAGGTTAAGAATAGCTGACGCACAGTTTCCGAAGCCGTTTGAAGGCGGCCTCGAGTTCAACGCGCCCGCGCACGGCACATGGAACATAGTCCACATCGGATTTAAGATCCCGCGTGCCCACCAGATCTATATCTGCGCTGACAACTGCATGCGTGGCGTTGTAATGACCGCGGCCGAGATGGGCGAGCTGGGCCGTTTCTCATCTGTCATTCTCGAAGAGGATGACATGGTTTTCGCAGGGCGCCTTGAAGAATCAACGATAGAAGGCGTTACGGACGTGTTGAATTCTCTTCCGGAGATTCCGCCCGTGGTGATCGTTTTCCCCGTTTGCGTACACAAGTTCATGGGGTGCGACATCAATTTCATTTACGATGAACTCGCAAAGCGCTTTCCGGACGTGAAGTTCGTCAGAGGCTTCATGGATCCCGTGATGCAGAAGCGTGGAACGACGCCTGACCAGCGCCTTCGTAAAGCGATGTTCGACATCATACCCGATGGCGAAAAGGACGGCTCTGTCACCGTTATGGGATGCGATATGCCGCTTGCAAAAGACAATGACATCAGGAAGCTTCTTGAAGCCCAGGGTGTGACGGTCAGGGATGAAGCATCGTGCGCTGCTCTTGAAGATTACTATGATCTCGGAAAATGCAGCAGCGTTATCTGCTCTTATCCGGCGGGAGTCTTGGGCACGACCGCTTTTTGCAGCCGAATTGGAAGACCTATGGTGTACATGCCTTTCACGTTCAGTTACGATGCGATCGACGATGCGTTGGGACAGATCGGAGTCGTGCCTGTTTTCAACGGAAGAGTATCATGCGACAGAGCGGCATCAGCTCTTAAAACGCTTCTGGGAGATAATGAGATCGCGCTCGATTACACCGCTGTTCCAAGGCCCCTGTCGCTCGCGAGATTCCTTATCGAAAAAGGATTCAACCTGAAGAGGATATATCTTGATGCGATCGATCCCGACGAGAAGGAAGACTTCGACTGGCTTGCTGCTAACGCGCCTGGTCTTATGCTCTGCGCGACGATGCACGTGAAGGGAAGAAGACCTGTGCGTGCGCAAGGCGATGAGAAGGTTTTGGCGATCGGACAGAAGGCCGCGTGGTTCGAAGGAACGGAATATTTCGTCAACATAATTGAAGGCGGTGGGCTTTACGGATACGCAGGGATCAAGGCTTTCTTAAAGCTTATGGAAGATGCTTTCATAGAGCCTAAGGACACCGAGGACATCATTCCGAGAAAGGGCTTAGGGTGCGCGTGCGTCTTATGAAAAAAGCATATAAGATCCTTCCGGTCTATACAGGTGATGTCTCGGGTTTTGCGTCAGCGCTCTATGAGCTTGGCGGCATGCTGGTAATACACGATCCTTCCGGATGCAATTCGACATACAACACTCACGATGAGGTGCGCTGGTACGATCAGGAAGCGCTGATCTACATCTCGGGTCTTAACGATATTGATGCGATCACGGGCAATGACGACAAGTTCATAAGAGACATAGTCCGTGCAGCTGAAGACATGAAGCCCAAGTTCATCGCGCTTGCGAATTCGCCGCTGCCGTACCTCAACGGAACTGATTTCAAGGGCATCTCGAAGATCGTTGAAGACAAGACGGGACTGCCTTGTTTCTATGTTCAGACGAACGCGATGCACGACTACACCAAGGGCGCATCAGAAGCCTTCCTCGCATTTGCGAAAAAGATGCTTAAGCCTGCAGAGAAGATAAGCGGCGGCATAAACATTTTGGGCGCAACTCCGCTCGATCACGTCAACACTCAGTTCGATATTCCCGAAGGCAAAACATCAGTCTCAAACTGGGCATACAAAACGTCGCTTGAAGACGTGATGAAAGCACCTTCCGCAGAGCTCAACATCGTTGTATCTTCAACAGGCCTTGCGGCTGCGGAATACATGAAAAACGAGTTCGACATTCCGTATGAACTGCTTGGTTCATATCTTGATGTAAGCCGCGTAAAATCACGCAATTACATTGTCGGCGAGCCCGTGATATCAGGGTATATCGCTTCACAGATCAAGAAGAGATACGGCACTGACTTTAACGTCATCGCGACGACTGAAATAACTGACGGACTGCTCTCTGACTGCGACAGAAAATGCCACGGAGAAGATGAGATCAGAGCTTGCTTAGCTGACGCTGAAATCATCATCGGAGATCCGATGTTTGAGCTTATCTCACCGAAGTCTGCGCGGTTTATAAAGCTGCCGCATTTCGCGATGTCAGGCAGACTGTTTAAGAAAGAGATTCCCGACCTTATGAGATTGGAGGATTACTACAATGAGCCTTAACGACACACCCTCGGGCGAGAGGATCCACATCGGTTTTTTCGGCAGGAGAAACGCGGGCAAATCGAGCCTTGTGAATAAGGTTACGAACCAGGACCTGGCAGTTGTTTCCGACACAAAGGGAACGACGACGGATCCTGTTACGAAGGCGATGGAACTGCTGCCTTTGGGACCCGTCGTTATCATCGACACGCCCGGTTTTGACGACGAAGGCGAACTCGGCGAGAAGCGCATCTCAAAGACCAGACTGATACTCAACAAGGTCGATGTCGCAGTGCTGGTAGCAGACCTCGAAGAAGGCATCGGCGAGACAGAGAAGCAGCTGATAAAGCTTTTCGAGGAGAAGGGGATCTCTTATGTTACCGCATACAACAAAGCCGATCTGAAAGATGAGATCAAAGATCTCAAAGGCAACGAGATCTGCGTCAGTGCCGCGACCGGAAAGAACGTCAACGAGCTGCGCGAACTTATCGGAAAGATCGGCAGCACCAAGCAGGAAGGCGAGCCTCTGATAAGCGACCTCATCGAAAAGAACGACACCGTGATACTTGTTATCCCGATCGATTCGTCCGCTCCGAAGGGAAGGATAATTCTGCCTCAGCAGCAGGTGTTAAGAGAGATATTGGACAAGAACGCGAAAGCATACATCACGCAGGACACCGAGCTTGCGCAGGCCATTGCCGACCTTAAGGAGAAGCCCAAGCTCGTGGTTACAGACAGCCAGGCTTTCGGCAAGGTCGCTCCGGTCGTTCCGCAGGATATCACGCTGACATCTTTTTCGATACTGATGGCAAGACACAAGGGGTTCCTGAGAAGTGCGGTCAGGGGCGTTAAGGCGATCGACACGCTTGAAGACGGCGACACGGTCCTGATATCCGAAGGCTGCACGCATCACCGCCAGTGCGAAGACATCGGAACATATAAGATCCCGAAGTGGCTTGGCGAATACACGGGCAAGAAGATAAACATCGAGACGACGTCGGGCCTGTCGTTTGCCGACGACCTCTCAAAATACAAGATGATTATCCACTGCGGCGCGTGCATGCTAAATGACCGCGAGATGAGATACCGCACCAAGTGCGCGGAGGATTCGGGCATCCCGATGACCAATTACGGCACTGCGATCGCGTACATGAAGGGCATATTAAAGCGTTCGCTCGAGGTATTCCCGGACATCAGAAAAACACTCGAAGAATAAAAAGAAGACTTTTCTTTGATTGAAGAGTTTCTTCTCGTGAGTAATAATATTAGATGACACATTGACAGGTCAGACAATCAAACAGACAGGGGGTATCTCCATGGCAAAGACTAAGAATAGCAAGCGCGGAATAGAATCTTACAGCGCGGCAACCGTGATACTGGATATCATCATGCTTATCCTCGGACTGATCTTCCTTGTCAACGCGATCGCAGGTAAGGGCAACGACATAGCCGTTATCTTCATCCGCGTCATCGCAGGTATCCTCATTGCAGTCGGCATTTTCGCCTTCATCAACTTCCTGACCAAAAAAGAAAAAGCGCTTTTCGACTGGATCATCGTGATATTCGGAACGGCCATCATGATCTTCGGCATCGTTTTCATGGTCCAGCCCGGCCCGATCATCACCATCCTCAACTGGATCATGGGCACGATAATCATCGTTTATGCAGTCGTTATCATTTTTACTGCGCTTGCAGTTCTCAAGCCCGCAAGAGCTGATTACTGGATGTTCTCATTCTTCTTCGGACTGGCTGCGCTGATCCTCGGAATCCTCACAATGATCCTCAAGCTCGGAACGCAGGCACTGGTCCTCATGATCGGCATCACGCTCATAGTCGGAGCGATCGGCGGAATCGCGAACGCGATACTCGCACTGCAGGCAAAGAAGCTCGCGAAGAAAGTCATCAAGGCAGAATCTCTTGCAGATTCCGCCAAGGATTCCGGATCGGATTCCGATGAGGCAAAAGACGACGATAAAGCTTCGTCAGACGACACGACAAATTCCTGACGGAGGCCACCCATTATGAAGATAACCTACATCGGGCACGCATGCTTCCTGATCGAAAACGCGGCGGGCCACACTATAGTCACGGACCCGTATAAGCACGGCTCAGTTCCGGGTCTTGCAGATCACGACGTTGTCGCCGATGAGGTTGTCTGTTCACACGGACATGCCGATCACAGCGATTTTGAAGGCGTAGGCGCGCCCGCCGAACCCTGGCCCGGCAAGTTCGACGTCAAAGTCATCCATACGTTCCACGACGACGTTCAGGGAATGGCCAGAGGCCGCAACAACATCAGCATAATCAACATAGACGGAGCAAAGGTCGTCCACATGGGCGACATCGGCTGTGAGCTCACCGCATCACAGCTTGACCAGATAAGGAACTGCGACATTCTCATGATCCCCGTCGGAGGGTTCTTTACGATCAACGCCAGACAGGCCTTTGCCATGACAAAAGACATCGATCCGAGAGTCGTCATCCCGATGCATTACCGAGGAGCGACCTACGGATATGACGTAGTAGCCACAAGAGAAGAATTCGAGCAGCTTGTCATTGCCGAAGGAAAGAGAAGGATCATCAGACACACTTCTGTTTTCGAGGATCACAACGATTACAAATGCATGGTGCTCCTCGAACCTCTGAGGGCATAAGAGCGGAGAACTCATGGCCTATATCGAATTTAAAGACGTAAGAAAGATCTACAAGACCGGTTCGGTCAACGTTACCGCGTTGGACGGGTGCAGCTTCAGCGTAGATAAGGGCGAGCTGTGCGTTATAGTCGGACAGTCGGGCGCGGGCAAGACGACGCTTCTTAACATCCTGGGAGGCATGGACAGGCTTACGACCGGCGAAGTCTATCTTGACGGCAAGGAGATATCCAAGCTCAGCGCGAATGAACTTGCGCTCTTCAGAAGACAGAACGTGGGATTTGTTTTCCAGTTCTATAATCTCATTCCGAATCTCACAGCGTATGAGAATGTCGAGATGGCCGCGCAGCTCGTTAAAGACCCCATCAGCTGCGATGTTCTGATGAACGAAGTCGGCTTGGCGGAACGTAAGAACAATTTCCCGGCACAGCTCTCCGGAGGCGAGCAGCAGAGGGTCGCGATAGCAAGAGCCATCGCCAAGAACCCCAAGCTCCTTCTGTGCGACGAGCCGACCGGCGCCCTCGACTATCAGACGGGCAAATCGATACTTAAACTGCTTCAGACATTGAGCAACGAGAAGGGCATGACCGTAGTTATAATCACGCACAACTCTGCGCTTACCGCAATGGCGGACCGGGTGATCAAGGTAAAGAACGGCAAGATTACGAGCAACGTAGTCAATGACAATCCGGTAAACGTAGATACGATCGAATGGTAATGAGCCCTTACGTAAAGACCATCTTAAGATCCATCAAAATGACGCTTCCGAGGTTTATCGCGATATTCGCGATAATCGCTTTGGGCGTCGGTTTTTTCGCCGGGCTCAAGCTCTCCACGCCGTCGTTTGTCGCCACGGCCGATGCATTTGTAAAGACACACTCGATGTTCGACTTCAGGCTCATTTCCACCATCGGCTTTGAGCAGGAGGATATCGATGAACTCGCGAAAAGAACGAAATGCATCGTGGAAGGAGCATATTCGGTCGACTGCACGGCATACTTAGGTGACAGTACAAGTGCCGATACGGTCAAGTTCATGTCGGTCACGAAGAACGTAAACAAGCTCAAGCTTGAGGAAGGCCGCATGCCCAAGAAACCGGATGAGATCGTCATTGACGGATACCAGATATCTTCTTCTCATATAGGCGAAAAGCTCGTCATCGCAAGCGATACGAGCAAGGATTCTTTGGAAAAGTTCAAGTACAGGGAGTACACGATCGTCGGAACTGTCAGGTCACCCGTGTACATGAACTTCCAGAGAGGCACTTCTGACGAGGGCTCCGGCAACGTCGGTTACTTCGTCTGCGCGCTCCCTGAAGCCTTTGACTGCGATGCCTTCACCGAAGCATATCTTTATGCAAACACGGGACTCTACCTTTATTCCGATGAGTATAAGCGGTGGGCGGAAAGCGTGGAGGACAGTTACGGCGATATCCTGGAAGACGTCACCAAGATAAGGTTCGACAGGCTCCTCAAGGACGAATACAAAAAGATCAGCGACGAAGTCGAAGAGCATTACGATGAGATCGACGACGGCTGGAAAGAGATCAACGACGCCAGAAAAGAACTTGATGACGCCAAGAAAGAGATCGAAGACGGTGCCAAGAAGATAAAGGACAACCGCAAGAAGCTGGCCGATGCGAAGAAGACTTTGGACAGCTCGAAAACCAAACTCGAAGACGCCCGCAAGCAGCTTGATTCCGCCAAAAAGCAGCTGAGCGACGGTAAGAAAAAACTCGACAAGGCAAAGAAGGACCTGAATAAACTCAAGAACGGGATCAACTCGCTCAAGAGCGGCATTGCCCAGCTCGAAGCGGCGATCGCCCAGGGCGCGGATTACTTAAAGCCGCAGCTGGAAGAACTCAAGGCTCAATATGATGCGTACACCAAGTTGTACAACTCGGGATATAAGCAGTACACCTCGGGCAAATCCGCATACGACAAGAACTACAAGAAATACAAGCTCGCCAGGTCTCAGTACAACAGCGGCGTCAAGAAGTACAACAAAGGCGTCAAGCAGTATAACGAAGGCATCAGGAAGATCAACAAAGCACAAAAGGAACTGGATGACGGCCGCAAAGAATATGAGGACGGCCTCCGCGAGTTCTGGGACGGCTACTACGATTTCGCGCAGGGCGTGAACGAGGCATACGGAGACGTAGTTTACGGCCGCACCATGATCGTTCTTGCCGATGAACCGGACACATATATCCTGGGACGAGACAAGAATACGGGTTACGTCTGCTTCGATAACGATGCCAAGATAGTTGACGGTGTCGCATCAGTCTTCCCAATCTTCTTTTTTGCCATCGCCGCGCTCGTGTGCTCGACCACGATGAGCAGAATGGTAAACGACGAAAGAGGAATAATCGGCACGATGAGAGCGCTTGGCTACACCGACTTTTCGATCGTCATGAAGTATGCGATCTACGCGGGATCAGCCGCAATGCTGGGCGTAGTCCTGGGTTTTGCGGGCGGGATCAAACTGTTTCCGTGGGTAATTTGGGAGACGTACCGGATGATGTACGGATTCTCCGATATCGTGTTCACAACGAGCATGCCGCTGTTCATCCTGTCTTTGGGAGTATCATTGGTCTGCACGGTCGGAGTATCGGTCGCGACGGCAATGTCCGCACTGACCGGAATGCCCGCGGAACTCATAAGACCCAAGGCGCCTGTCCCGGGCAAGAGGATCCTTTTAGAGCGCATCGGATTTATCTGGAAAAGAATGAAATTCCTTCACAAAGTCTCAGCAAGAAACGTTTTCCGTTTCAAGAAGAGAATGTGGATGATGATAGTCGGCATCGCGGGCTGCACGGCCCTTCTGATCACGGCGTTCGGTCTGTACGACTCGGTCTGCAACGTAGTCAACACTCAGTTCGATAACATTATGAAATATGACCTCAAGGTCACCTTCGACGATGACTACAAGCAGTATGCGATCGAAGATGCCGCCAGGGAAGCGGTCTCCAAATCCGGTGTCAAATTCGAATACGTGCTCGTAAAAGACGACCAGGCCAAGAACAGCGGCTCGGGTTATGTAAGAGACGTTGAGATGTTCATATCCGACGATAAGAACACCGGCAAGATCTTCGGAATGAGCAATTCCAAGACCGGCGAGACTATTGAGTGGCCGGCCGACGGCGAAGTCGCGATCTCCGAGAAACTCGCGGACAAGAATCACGTCAAGGTCGGCGACGAGATAACGATGATGTACGGTGACGACGAGCACGACGTCAAGCTCAAGGTCGGCTTCATTTTCACGAACTATACATTCCACTACGTCATGATGACGCCCGCCACTTACAGGGACGCTTTCGGCAAGACTTATAATCCCGAGACGCTGCTTGCGGCAACTGAGAGCAAGACCGCGGCGGATTCGTATAAGATCGCTTCATATCTCTCGGATAAATATGACATTAAGACATGGTCCTCGACTGCGGATTCGAGAGAGAGCTTTTCCAAAACGATGGAGAGAATGAACTACATAATCATACTGGTCGTCATCTGCGCGGCGACTCTCGCGTTCATCGTTCTTTTCAATCTGAACAACATCAACATCACCGAGCGCATAAGAGAGATCGCAACGCTGAAGGTCATGGGCTTTAACCGAAAAGAGACCGGCGCATATGTCACGCGCGAAAACGTGATCTTGGTCCTTCTCGGGTTCCTTTTCGGAATTCCTCTGGGCATCCTGCTGCACAGATTCGTCATGGCACAGATCGCAATGGACATGATCATGTACCAGCTTAGGATCGTATTCGTAAGTTACGTATATTCGCTCGCGTTCGTTCTGCTGTTCTCGACGATAGTAAACCTTATTATGCGTGCCAGGATCGAAAAGATCGACATGGCGGAATCCCTAAAGAGTGCCGAATAATTTGTAACATTTGAAAGCCGTTTTTAAGTTTATAATGACTTCTATTAAGTGTTGGGGGCTGCCGTTATGTTTAAGACCGGATTCAGTAACGATAAGTATGTAGAACTTCAGAGCGCACGCATCAGAGAGCGCGTTGAACAGTTCGGAGGCAAGCTTTATCTTGAATTCGGCGGCAAGCTTTTCGACGATTACCATGCTTCAAGAGTACTTCCCGGATTTGAACCCGACAGTAAGATCAGAATGCTCAAGGCCCTCTCTGACGACTGCGAGATCGTCATCGCCATCAACGCTGACGCGATCGAGAAGAACAAGCGCCGCGGCGACCTCGGCATCACCTACGATCAGGAAGTCCTCCGTCTCATCGATGCATTTACCGAATTCGGACTCTTCGTCGGTTCTGTCGTGATCACGCAGTTCGCCGGCCAGCACCTCGCCGAGAATTTCGAAGCAAGACTCAAGAGCCTCGGAGTTAAGACATACAGACACTATCCCATCGCCGGCTATCCTTCTGACATTTCCCTCATCGTAAGTGAGGACGGCTACGGCAAGAACGACTACATCGAGACTTCAAGAAAGCTCGTCGTCGTTACCGCTCCGGGCCCCGGCTCCGGCAAGATGGCGACATGCCTTTCGCAGCTCTATCACGAGAACAAGCGCGGCATCAAGGCCGGCTACGCCAAGTTCGAGACGTTCCCCATCTGGAGCATCCCGCTCCAGCACCCGGTCAACGTCGCTTATGAAGCGGCAACCGCTGACCTTGCCGACGTCAACATGATCGATCCGTTCCACCTTGAGGCATACGGCAAGACGACGGTCAACTACAACCGCGACGTTGAGATATTCCCTGTGGTCAATGCTATTTTCGAGAAGATTTACGGTGAGAGCCCTTACAAGTCGCCCACGGACATGGGAGTCAACATGGCGGGCTTTGCCATCACCGATGACGAGGTCTGCAGAGACGCGTCAAGACAGGAGATCATCAGACGTTATTACGACGCGAAGGCGGCAGTCCGCCAGGGTCTTTCTGAGGGCGATGACGTCACGAAGATCGAGCTCCTCATGCAGAAGAGCGGAATCGAGACCTCTGACCGCCGCGTGATCGGCGCAGCTCTCGTAAGGGCTGAATCGACCGGAGGCCCGGCAGTAGCATTAGAGCTCCCCGACGGCCAGATCGTTACCGGCAAGACCACGGATCTACTTGGACCCGCATCCGCTGCGCTTCTCAATGCGCTCAAGACCCTTGCGGGAATCTCCCACAGCATCCCGCTCATCTCACCCAACGTAATCGAGCCTATCTCGGATCTCAAGGTCAACCACATGGGCAACCACAATCCCCGTCTGCACACCGACGAAGTGCTGATAGCACTCGCCATCAGTGCTACCACGAACCCGGTTGCCGAGCTCGCAATGCAGCAGATCAGCAAGCTCAAGCACAGCGACATGCACTCAACGACAATGCTGTCATCGGTCGACCTTAACATGATGCATAAGCTCGGCATCGAAGTCACCTGCGAACCCGTCTACCAGACGAAGAAGCTCTACCACAAGTAATCTGTCAAAAGATCAATATTGCAGTGCCCCGGCGCCTTTGCGTGCCGGGGTATTTTATTGTGGTTTTACGCGCCGCCGGGGCGGGGGCGGTTTTTCGGGCAGCGTGCTCTGTTTTGCATTCAGATTTGGTCTAGTCAGCACCAAAAACAGAGCCTTTTAGTCGGAATGCTGCATTTGATGCTTCTTTTTGTCGAAAATGGGGACCTGAAATGCAGCATTATTGATTTCATTCCCCATTACGTCTTCCATTCGAATCAAAAGTGAAGAAGCAATGGGGAACGCCCTCAAAAAGCCTGTTGACAATCAAGGCGGAGAGTATCATAATTTGATTGGTCAAAGATAGTCAAAGTCAAAATCAAATAACATCAAAAAACGCGAAGAAGCGGAAAAGGTTCGAAAGGAGGCATTTTAATGGCAAGACTTGTTGATGTCATCGAGCAGATGATCAAGGAGATGATCGACGAGAATGACGGCCAGGCTATAATCAGCCGCAGCCAGCTTGCCGAGCAGGCGAACTGCGTGCCTTCGCAGATAACGTATGTCCTTTCGACCAGGTTCTCGAGCGGTAACGGCTATATAGTCGAGAGCCGCAGGGGCGGCGGCGGACAGATTACTATCACCAGGGTCAGTCATGCGGGCCCTGAGCATTATCTGCAGGCGATAGTGGATGCGGTCGGAGACGATCTGTCGCAGCAGCAGGCAAGAACATTGCTTACCAATGCTGTGTCGGTCGGTGCGATAACCCCGAAGGAGGGAACGGCGATCATGGCCGCGGTCTCTGACAGGGCGCTCGCAAAAGTTGATTCGGATATAAGGGCAGTTTTGAGGGCGGACATTTTCAGGAATGCGCTGCTCGGACTGATGATTGCGGAATAGAATTCACATATAAGGAGAACAAGGTATGAGATGCGAGAGATGCGGAGCTGAACTCACAAACAAGATAATCAAGATAAACGACGTGCCGTACTGCGAGAACTGCGCGAGACTCATGGGATACGGAAGGTTTTTAAGGAGTCCTGAAGAGATGCTGGGCTCGGCCTTTTCGCCGCTGGATGAGCTTGCGAGCACCATCATGCAGATGAACGAGCTCGACTTTGGAAACAGCGCTTTGTCCTGCCCGAAATGCGGTATGACGCTGAGGGATTTCGAGAAGAAGGGGCGCCTCGGCTGCATTGAGTGCTACAACACCTTCAACGATTACATCGTCAAGGAGATGTTCAAGCAGCAGGGCGAGAGCACATACGGCGGAAGGCTGCCGGCGCAGACGGCCGAGCTCGCGAACCTCGGCAAGGCCATTGCCGCGGGCAAGAGCGAGGAAGCTAAAGAGAAGCCGGCCGTAAAGGAAGAGGCGAATGAGGCGAAAGAGCCCGAGAAGGCTGCCGAGATTGAGACGCCTGCCAATACCGAGGACAATGCCGCACTGCTCGAAAAGCTTGCCAAAGCGGATCTCGGAATGTTGAGCGACGAGGAACTGCAGAACGGCATCAAGCTCGCCGCGGAGAATGAAGACTACGTCCTTGCTTCAAAACTCAGGGACGAACTCAAGGGCAGAAAGGGAGGAAACTGACATGAAGATGTGGTATGAGAAAGAGGGTCGTGACGAGGATGTCGTCCTGTCGACAAAGGCCTGCCTGGTCCGCAACATCAAGGGTTACAATTTTCCTTCCAAGATGGATGAGAAGGACGCGAAAAGCCTCCTTGCCAAAGTTGATTCCGTGATCGACAGAAGCACTTTTTCGGGCGGCATGGCAACAGACATAGTCAACAGCGGTGATACGTCACTGCTCATGAAGGCGCAGATTTCAGGACGCGACGGGTCGCTCCTTTTCGCGCCGGACCGCAAGTCGATCTACTATAACGATGATTTCGGTCTCTCGATCGCAGTCGGCAACAACGAGCACCTGACGATCAAAGCGCAGGCCGCGGGCCACGACATCGGTGTTTACAGGCTTGCGGAGAAGGCTGCGGTCGAATTGGAGAAGAAGCTCGACATCGCGTACTCGGACAAGTACGGATTCCTGACTTCAAGCGTCAAGCTGACGGGCACGGGCCTTAAGATCCTTTACACCGTTGCGATCCCCGCGATCGCGAAAACGGAAGGCGGCATCGCTGCATTGAGGGAGAGAGTCGGCCAGTACGAATGGACGATCTATCCTTTCGCTGAGCAGGGCGAACTCAATGAATCCGGTGTTTACATCATCGCGAGTGTCAGCACTCTGGGCGTATCCGAAGAGGAGATCTTAGAGCGCGGCGAGATGCTGATCGAAGATGTAATGAAAGCTGAAAGAGCATGCCGCGAGCAGTTCGCGACAAAGAAAAAGACGCAGATGAAAGACCTCTACGGAAGGGCATACGGACTCTTAAGATTCGCATCTTTGATGTCCAGGAGAGAGGCGCTCGATTCGGTCTGCTGGCTGAGGCTTTACAGGGATTACGATGACGCAAGAGAATTCGAATGCAAATGGAAAATGCTTAATACAATCACTCAGGAGGTCTGCTGGGAGCAGCAGCGCCGCAATGAGATAAACACTCAGACGACTCAGAAAAAGAGAGCTGAGAGGATCAGGAAAATACTGAAGGGAGATGATTAACATGAGGATATCGGAAGATACCGCGCGTGTACTTGCGCACTCACAGTTGATTGCAGATGACAGACATACTTCGCTGATAAGGGACACGATCCTTTTCGCAGCGCTGTGTATTACTGATTCTCCGGCAAAAGAGACCATCGAAGAGAACGTCTCGAACGTCAGTCTTATCCTCGAAAGACTCGGGATAAGAGGCGATTACGAGATGGATGACGAGGCGGTCAAGCCCCTTGCGGACAAGGCTTTCTCGAACCTCAGAATCGATGTCAGGAGGCTTTTCGCGAACGCCGCAGAGCTGTCCAGGAGGACGGGCGGAAGAGGAGCGGTCGGCCCCGAGCATATTCTTTTCGTCATCATATCGAGAAAGGTCAGCACGCATAACGAGATCTTCGACGCGCTTGAGGCTGCGGGCACCGATCTCGAGGGCCTGAGGAATTCGCTCATCAACACGTTCAACGACAACATGACTTCGTCCGACGAATCCGACGACAACGAAGATCCGTTCAGCGGCTCTGACGAATCTGCGGATGAGGCACCTTCCGACAGAAGGCCGCCCATGACCAGAAGGAATTCCAAGGGCGGAAAAGGCGGACACAAGACGCTCGACAAGTTCGGCAAGAACCTGACCGAGCTCGCCAAGAACGGCAAGATCGATCCGGTCATCGGCCGTGAGGAAGAGATCAACCGTGTCATGCAGATCCTTATCCGCCGCACGAAAAACAACCCCTGCCTCGTAGGTGATCCGGGTGTCGGCAAGACCGCCATCGCAGAGGGTCTGGCGCTCAAGATCGCGAACAACGACGTGCCTGACATCATCAAGGGCAAGGTCGTTTACAGCATGGAGATCGGCTCGATGGTCGCAGGCTCCAAGTACAGGGGCGACTTCGAAGAGCGCATCAAGAGCATGCTCGATGAGGCTGTTTCAGACCCGAACGTAATCCTTTTCATCGACGAGATCCACACGCTGGTCGGCGCGGGCGAGAGCTCCGGCGGCGGTTCGATGGATGCCGCAAACCTCATGAAGCCGCTTCTTACAAAGAACGAGCTTCAGGTCATCGGCGCAACGACTTTGGATGAATATGCCAAGTTCATCGAAAAGGACCACGCACTCGAGAGACGTTTCCAGAAGGTCATGGTCGAGGAGCCTTCGATCCCGGATGCTATCGCCATCATGAAGGGTCTTCGTCCGAAGTATGAGGAGCACCACAAGGTACACATTCCCGATGATGTTTTGGAGCAGTCGGTAATGCTGTCTTCACGCTATGTTTCAGACAGGTTCCTGCCCGATAAGGCGATCGACCTTGTCGATGAGGCCGCTGCCGCAAAGCGCATCAACTACGCTGATTCAAAGGCTCAGAAGGAATTAGAGGACAAGATAGCCGAGATGGAGAAGGCCAAGAAGGCCGCTTCCGACGCGATGGAATTCGAGGCTGCGCAGAAGTACAAGGAGCAGGAGGAAGCCGAGAAGGCTCGTCTTGCAAGACTCAAGGCGAAGTCCGAACCCGACAACGGCGGCTTCACCGGAACGCTTACCGTTGATGACATCGCAGACGTCCTCGCGAAATGGACGGGAATACCGGTCAAGAAGATCACCGAGAGTGATGCGGACAAGCTCAAGAACCTCGAGGCTGAACTCGGCAAGAGAGTCATCGGCCAGAGTGAGGCTGTCACCGCGATCTCCAAGGCTATCCGCCGAGGCAGACTCGGACTCAAGGACGACAAGAAGCCTTCCGGAACGTTCATCTTCCTTGGTACTACGGGCGTCGGTAAGACAGAGCTCGCAAAGGCCCTTGCGGAAGTCATGTTCGGCAACGAGAACGCGCTCATCAGGATCGACATGTCCGAATACATGGAGAAGCACGACGTCTCAAGACTCATCGGCGCGCCTCCGGGATATGTCGGATACGACGAGGGCGGCCAGCTGACGGAGGCTGTCAGAAGACATCCTTACTCAGTGGTTCTTTTCGATGAGATCGAAAAGGCTCACCCCGAGATCTTCAACACGATGCTGCAGGTCTTGGACGACGGACGTCTGACCGACGGTCACGGAAGAGTCGTTGATTTCAAGAACACGATAATCATCATGACGTCCAACATCGGTGCAAGGATGCTGACCGGTTCCGAGGGCCGCAAGATCGGCTTCTCGATGGCTGACGAGAAGGACACCGATGAGCTCTCAAGAGAGGGCCTCTACGGCGGCAAGTCCTACGACGAAGCGAAAAAGCTCGTTTTGGACGAACTCAAGAAGGCGTTCTCACCCGAATTCGTCAACCGTGTCGATGAGATAATTTTCTTCCGCATGCTCGGCAAGGAAGCCCTCATCAAGATCGTCGACATCCTGATGAACCAGGTCGGCAAGAGGATCAAGGATCTCGGCATGGAGATCAGCCTTACCGACAGCGCGAAAGAACTCCTCGCAAGAAAGGGTTACGATCCGCAGTACGGTGCAAGGCCGCTCAAGAGAGTCATTACCTCGATGGTCGAGGACAGATTCTCGGAGGCTATGCTCGACGGCATCGTCAAGCCCGGACACGTTGCGATCATTGATGCCGTTGAGACCACGGACCCTGATGCGCTCCTGGCTTCAGGCGCCGCAGAGGAAGGCGGAAAGGTCATCGTGATCAGGGACGGCGGCGAAATCGGCGCGAAAACAGAAGAGAAGACCGAAGAGCCGGCTGACAAGTAAAATAATTTTGACCTGAAATGCGCCCGGATATTGCATTTGCAAAGCCGGGCGCACTTTATTTTCGCTCACAAAATCTGTATAATAACTGCGCCTTAATTAATAAATTTCTTCGGAGCATATATAAATGTCAGAAAATACCAAGCCGAATGCGGCGCAGGCAACGGGTGATAAGCCTGCAACAACCGCAAGAGACAGGGCGAAAGCACCGCGCGATTATGATATCGGATGCTTCCCGAGACCGTTCTATTTCAGCTTTCTCGGTTCCCGCATAATCGTCCCGATCGTCTGCGCATTTACACATATCAAGGTCAAGCCCGACATGGAGTTCGTTAACCACGAGGGCCCGATAATCGTCATCTCCAACCACGAGTCCTATCTCGATCCCATGATCACGAACAGGCTGACCAAAGCAAGGCCCGCCAATTTCGTCACGGGCGAGTTCGTTTTCAGGGCACCCGCGTGGGGCCACTGGTTCAAATTAGGAGGCGCGATCCCTAAGAAGCAGTTCGTCGTTGACACCGTCGCGGTCAAGGCCATGATGAAGGTCATGAAGCGCAAGGGCGTCCTCATCGTTTATCCCGAGGCGACACGCCATGTCGACGGCAAGTCGATCACTTTCGATGACGGCATCGCAAGGCTCGCAAAGAAGGCGGGCGCTTCCATCTACATCGAACACATTCACGGCGCTTATCTGACATGGCCGAGGTGGTCCAGGTCCGGAATGCGCAAGGGTAAGATCACTTCTGAATTCGTCAGGAAGATCTATTCCGATGAGGTCAGGGAGTCTTCGATCGAAGAGCTTCAGCAGAAGATCCTTGATGCCGTCAATTACGACGAGAACGAGTGGAACAGGGAGCATCAGATCGAATACAAGAGCAAGCGCCTGGCATCCGGACTCCAGAACGTCGCTTATGCCTGCCCGAGATGCGGACACGAGTTCACGATGAGATTCCTGCCGCACGGCAAGGGCGACCTCATCCAGTGCTGCGAGTGCGGCAACGCCGTAAGATACCTGCCCACGGGCATGTTAGAGAAGGCGGATCCGCAGTGCGTTGTTTTCGATGACCTTCACAAGTGGGCCGAATGGGAGCGCGGCATCATCGCCGAGGAGCTCAAGGCCGGCGACTTCCGCATGGAGATGGATGCCGATCTTTTCAAGGTCTTTGACAGATTTACCTTCGCGAAAACAGGTTCCGGCCGCATAACGATCACCGACAAGGAGATCATCTACACGGGTACTGACTGCCCTGCCGAAGAGGGTATCCCTTACAAGAAGGGCAAGCCGATGAAGGGCTACAAGAACAGGACCCTCGATCCGGACGCACAGAAGGGAACCAAGGTTTTCGAGATCGATACCATGAGGGGCCTTGTCGCTTCGTATGGAAAATACTTTGAGATCTATGACAAGAACGGCGAGCTGTTCAGGTTCTATGTTGACGGGCAAAAGGTTTTTAAAGTGCACGAAATAGTAACGCTTTTGGGCAAGAAAGCATAATTTCTATCTTTAATAACGACCGCCAAGATAGTATAATTTCTAGGTTAGTGTTTTACACCAAAATAATTATTTCAGGAGTGTGATTCCCATGGCAATGTATGACAAGAAAAGTGTCGAAGATTTAGACGTAGCCGGCAAGAGAGTTATCGTCCGCGTTGACTTTAACGTACCTCTCGACAAGGAAACAGGCACAAAGATCACCGACGACAAGCGTATCAAGGGTGCTCTGCCTACGATCAAGTATCTCGTAGACAACAATGCGAAGGTTATTCTCGTTTCTCACCTCGGCCGTCCGAAGAACGGCCCTGAGGCTAAGTTCTCAATGAAGCCTGCTGCTGACCGTCTCGCAGACCTCATCGGCAAGCCCGTTACTCTCGCTG
>JAEEGL013665947.1_pt1 | contig 34435 bp, 29 predicted proteins | sample 9134231 | NCBI WGS metagenome assembly JAEEGL01 (sample SAMN16246548, study PRJNA631951) | gut metagenome | biome: gut microbiome; feature: rumen; material: fiber-attached | host: Bos | place: Iran: Karaj | collected 2018-10
AGCATGGCCTCGATGTCGGGCATGACGGGCTCTAAGTACTGGCTCTCGTGCAGGAACATGCCGTACCAGTTGGCAACCTGGTCCTTCCAGTACTGCTGCCACTTGCTGAGCGTGAACTTCTCGAGGAACTTGTGTGCGGCGATGATGAGCATCGGGGCCGCGGCCTCGAAGCCGACGCGGCCCTTGATGCCGACGATGGTGTCGCCTACGTGCATGTCGCGGCCAACGCCGTAAGGCGCGGCAATCTCCTCGACCTTCTGGATGGCCTTCACGCCGTCGTCGAACTTCTCTCCGTTCACGCCGACGAGGACGCCTTCCTTGAACTCGAGGCTTATCTGCTCGGTGCCTTCCTTGGTCACCTGCTTGAGATAAGCACTCTCGGGAAGTCCCTGTTTGGAATCGAGGATCTCGCCTCCGCAGATGGAAGTGCCCCAGAGGCCGACGTTATAAGAATACTTGAGCTTGGTGAAATCTGCCTTGAATCCATGCTGGTTAAGGTAATCCACCTCTTCCTTGCGCGAGAGGTTCTTGTCGCGGGTGAGGGTGATGATCTCCATGTCGGGGGCGGCAACGAGGAAGGTCATGTCGAAGCGGACCTGGTCGTTGCCGGCTCCGGTGGAGCCGTGGGCTATGGCCTGGGCCCCGATCTCCTTGGCGTAACGGGCCACGGCGAGGGCCTGGAAAATACGCTCGGAAGAGACGGAGATAGGGTAAGTGCCGTTGCGCAGGACGTTGCCGTACACCATATACCTGATGCTCTTCTGATAATACTCGCCGGTAACGTCGAGGGTGACGTATTTCTTGGCGCCGAGCTGATAGGCCCGTTCCTCGTTCTCCTTGAGCTGCTGCGGCGAGAAACCTCCGGTATTGGCACAGGCGGCGTATACGTCGTAACCCATCTCCTTGGTCAGGTACATGATGGTGAACGACGTGTCCAGGCCGCCGCTATATGCGACGACGACCTTCTTGCGCTGTGCCTCGGGATGCTTTGCAGGGTCGTAGAGCATGCCGGTGCAGAGGCAGCGGGTGCAGTCATTGCGGCAGAGGATGTCGTAGTTGATGCAGCTCTCGCAGCCCTTCCAGAAAGTAGGATCGGTCGTAAGGTCCGAGAAGGTCACAGGGACGTAACCGAGCTCGGTGTTGATCTTCATCACTGCCGCGCCCGTGGTGAGGCCGAAGATCTTGGCGTCCGGGAACCTTTCGCGCGAGAGCTCGAAAGCCATCCTCTTGATGCGCTTCGCGACGCCCTGGCCGCGGTACTCGTCCTTGACGATGAGTCCTGAATTGGCCACGAACTTCTCGTGGTCCCATGACTCTATGTAGCAGAATCCCACGAACTTGTCCCCGTCCATGGCGATGATGGCCTTGCCCTCGTTGATCTTCTGCTCGATGTATTCGGGCTTGCGCTTTGCAATACCGGTCCCGCGGACCTTGGTGGCGTCCTCGATGGTCTTGAGGATCTCTCCGACGTACTTGATGTGCTTCTGGGAAGCTACTTCAATCTTGACAGGATTCATTATGTATACGTATTATTGTTTTATCATGAATTCGATGCCCGGCAGGACCGCGGAAAGGGAGGAAACCACCTCGGCGCGGGAGAATGACTCACGCAGGACGACCAGGACCGTATCGTCACCGGCGATGGTGCCCATCACGGTCTCCGGATGGGAGGCGTCGATGATGGCACCGACCATGTTTGCGTAGCCGGGACGGGTCCTGATGACGGCCAGGGAGGACGAGAACTCGATGCTGAGTATACCCTCGGAAGACAGGCTCTTCACTGCCGGGGCCTTTCCGGACTCCGGCTCATAGGGCATGCGGTAGCTGTAGCCGAACTCCGCGTCGTGCATCTTCACTATGCCCAGGGCCTTCATGTCCCTGGAAAGCGTCGCCTGAGTGGCGGCGAATCCCCTCTCGTTGAGGAGTGCCTGCAATTCTTCCTGGCTATGGACCATACCCGCCTTTACGAGTTCCTTGATCGTTGCCTGCCTGCTGTTCTTGTCGTACATCGTCTGAATATTTATTCGAATACCGCTGCGAATATACGCATTTTTATTTAATATTCTTAAAATTTTTAAATTATTTGTACTCGTCCCAGGCCTTTATGGCCAGGTCATCGGGAGTGAGCGTGCAGAATGCCTTGATGAAGGCGGTCGAGAGACGTGCATTGGTGAACAGCGGTACGTTGGCGTCTATGGCTGCGCGGCGGATGCGGTAGCCGTTGTCCAACTCCGTGTCGGTGAAGTTCTTGGGGATGTTGATGACCATGTCCACCTCGTGCGCGCGGATGAGGTCCGTGGCCGAAGGACAGAGGCTCAGCATCACAGGATTCTCGCTCTCGTCCGGGAACAGCACACGACCGGCAGGGATGCCGTTGGCATGCAGGTATTCGCAGGAGCCTCCGGTGGCAAGGATCTCGTAGCCGTGGCGCACGAGCATGTCACAGGCCGACAGCAGGTCAGCCTTCTGGAGGGCGTTGCCCGAAGAGATGAGGATGCGCTTCCTGGGGATTTCGTAGCCGACGGCTATGACCGACTTGAGCAAGGCCTCGTACACGTCATCGCCCAGGCAGCCGACCTCACCCGTGGACGACATGTCCACACCGAGGAGCGGGTCCGCCTCCTGGAGTCTGGAGAAGGAGAACTGGGCCGACTTGACGCCGACGTATCCCGGCCTGAGGGCCTCGGTATCCACCGGAGCGGGATGCTGGCCGAGCATCACCTTGGTGGCCAGCTCTATAAAATTGACTTTCAAGACCTTGGATACAAAGGGGAAACTCCTTGAAGCACGAAGGTTGCACTCGATGACGCGGACGTGGTTGTCATTCGCGAGGAACTGGATGTTGAATGGTCCGGAGATGTGCAGTTCCGCAGCGATGCGCGCCGCTATGTCGTGGACCTTGCGGACGGTCTCGACATACAGCTTCTGGGCGGGGAACTCTATGGTGGCGTCGCCGGAGTGGACGCCGGCATACTCGATGTGCTCGCCTACGGCGGACACGAGTATCCGGCCGGCGTCCGCCACAGCGTCGAACTCTATCTCCTTGCTCCTTGTCATGAACTTGCTGATGATGACCGGATGCTCGGCGGATACCTCCACGGCGCGCGACAGCACCTTCAGGAGCCTGTCGCGGTCGTGGCAGACGCTCATCGCGGAGCCGGACAGAACGTACGAAGGACGCACAAGGACGGGGAATCCGACCTCGGATATGAAGCGGTCCACTTCGTCGAGGGTGGTAAGCTCACTCCAGCGCGGCTGGTCTATGCCCAGGGCGTCCACGATGGAAGAAAACTTGTGCCTGTCCTCCGCCCGGTCGATGTCCTCCGCAGCGGTGCCGAGGATGTTCACTCCCCTCTCGGCGAGCTTTACCGCGAGATTGTTGGGTATCTGCCCGCCGACCGACACCACGACGCCCTTCGGGGTCTCAAGGGAAATGATGTCCATGACCCTTTCGAGCGAGAGCTCGTCGAAATACAGGCGGTCGCACATGTCGTAGTCGGTGGAAACCGTCTCGGGGTTGTAATTGACCATTATGCCTCTCCAGCCCTGCCGGCGTATCTCCTGCATGCAGGATACCGAGCACCAGTCGAACTCGACTGAGCTGCCGATATGATACTCTCCGGAGCCAAGCACAACCACGGAGCGGCCGTCGCCCTCGTACTCGACCTCGTTCACGGAAGCGTTGTAAGTGAAATACAGATAGTTGGAGTCCTCCGGACTTGCTGCGGCAAGAGTCTCGATGCGCTTCACGGCCGGGACGATGCCAAGTGCGAGCCTCCTGGCGCGCACGGCATCCTCACCCGCCTGCGAAACCGAATCTTTATACAGGGCAATGGCGATCTGCCTGTCCGAGAATCCCTGCTTCTTGGCCAGGGTGAGAAGCTCCCCGGGAAGGTCGGCGGCATCGTTGTAAGTGCCGAGCACCCCCCAGGTCCCGACAATGTTGGAGAACTTGCCGAGGAACCATTTGTCTATCTTCGTAAGGTCGTTGATGCGGTCTTCGGACCAGCCGAGCTGCAAGGCCTTTGCAATGTCGAAGATGCGGGTATCGGTGGGATTGGCGAGCGCATCCGCCAGGTCCTCCACCTCGTAAGGCTTGTTGCCCACGAAGCCGTTGGAGCCCTGGCCGATCATGCGCAGGCCCTTCTGGATGGTCTCCTCGAAGGTGAGGCCTATGGCCATGACTTCTCCGACAGACTTCATGCTGGTACCGATCCTGCGGGACACTCCGTGGAACTTGCCGAGGTCCCAGCGAGGGATCTTGCATACGACATACTGCACGTCGGGCTCATAATATGCGGTCTTCTTGCCGTCAGGGGCGTTCTTGATCTCCGGCAGCTCGTAGCCGAGACCAATCTTGGTGGCGACGAAAGCAAGGGGATATCCCGTCGCTTTCGAAGCGAGGGCGGAGGAACGGCTGAGGCGGGCGTTGACCTCGATGACACGGTAGTCCATCGTGGTCTCGTCATAGGCGAACTGGATGTTGCATTCTCCGACTATGCCCAGGTGGCGGACTATCTTCTCCGCCAGCTCCGTCAGGTACTCCACGTCCTTCTGAGAGAGACTCTGGCAAGGTGCCAGCACGATGCTTTCGCCCGTATGGATGCCCAGGGGGTCGAAATTCTCCATGTTGCAGACCGTGATACAGCGGTCGGCGGCATCGCGTACCACCTCGAATTCTATCTCCTTCCATCCCTTCAGTGATTTCTCCACAAGGACCTGGGGAGAGAAGGAGAAAGCCTTTGCACAGAGTTCCTCCAGCTCGGCGTCGTTGTCGACGAAACCGGAGCCGAGACCGCCGAGGGCGTATGCCGCACGCAGGATGAGCGGATAGCCGAGGTCACGTGCGGCGGCCCGGGCCTCTTCAAGATTCTCCGCAGGATGCGACTTTATCGTAAGGACGCCTATCTCGTCGAGCCTCTCTACGAAAAGCTCGCGGTCCTCGGTGTCCATTATGGTCTGCACCGGGGTTCCCAGCACCTGCACGCCATATTTCTCCAGCACTCCGCTGCGGTACAGTTCGACGCCGCAGTTGAGTGCCGTCTGGCCGCCGAAGGAAAGCAGTATGCCCTGGGGCTTCTCTTTAGCAATGACCTTTTCCACGAAGAAAGGGGTGACCGGAAGGAAATAGATCCTGTCCGCAATGCCCTCGGAAGTCTGGACGGTCGCGATGTTGGGGTTGATAAGTACCGTCTCCACACCGTCCTCGCGCAAGGCTTTCAAAGCCTGTGCGCCTGAATAATCAAATTCTCCTGCCTGGCCGATCTTGAGTGCACCCGAACCGAGCAGGAGGACCTTCTTGATTGACAAGTTCCTCATAAATACGCGGATATTTATACACTACTTTTGCAAATATATTCACAATTCACAGAAAAACAAAAATACTTATTCACTTTTTTCCTTTATTTCCTAAATTTGCATGTACTAAACATACATCAGCCATGATTTCTTTCCTCATCAGCCTCGTCGCCCTCGTCCTGGGCTATCTCATCTACGGCAGATTCGTTGAAAAGGCATTCGGGCCGGATCCGGCCCGCAAGACGCCGGCCGTCACCAAGGCTGACGGCGTGGATTACATCCCTATGCCGGCCTGGAAGGTATACATGATCCAATTCCTCAACATCGCGGGGACGGGCCCCATCTTCGGCGCAATAATGGGCGCTAAGTTCGGCCCCTCGGCCTTCCTCTGGATCGTCCTTGGATGCATCTTCGCCGGAGCAGTCCACGACTATCTCTCCGGCATGCTTTCCCTCCGCAACGGGGGCGCCAACCTCCCGGAGATAGGGGGCAAATATCTCGGGAAGGGGGTCAAGAAAGTGATGCTGTGCTTCATCGTCCTGCTCCTGGTGCTAGTCGGAGCGGTGTTCGTGTACAGCCCGGCCATCATCCTGGGCGACATCGCCGGAATGGCAGGCAGCGGCACCACCACTTCGATGATGATATGGGTTGTCATCATTGTGGCCTACTATCTCATCGCCACGCTGCTCCCTATCGACAAGATCATCGGAAAGATATATCCGGTATTCGCATTCGCGCTCATTTTCATGGCCATAGGCCTGCTGGGCGGGCTGATCGTCAAATGGCCCTCCATACCAGAGTTCTGGGACGGCCTCCAGAACCGCGGTCCTTCCATCGGGATGGAAGGGCAGTCCATCTTCCCCTGTCTCTTCATAACCATAGCCTGCGGCGCCATAAGCGGCTTCCACGCCACGCAGAGTCCGATGATGGCCAGATGCATGAAGAGCGAAAAACTCGGACGTCCCATCTTCTACGGAGCCATGATAACCGAGGGCCTCGTCGCCCTCGTCTGGGCAGCCGTCGCCTCATACTTCTTCTTTGACGGAGGCGCTGCCGAGGTCGGCTCCGACATCAGCGCCGCGGCCCCGACCGTCGTGACCAAGGTCTCCACTGCCTGGCTCGGTACCATCGGCGGCATCCTCGCCATCCTCGGCGTCGTGGCAGCGCCCATCACCACCGGTGACACGGCGCTGCGCAGCGCCCGCCTCACTTTGGCCGAAGCGCTCAAGCTGGACCAGAAACCCGTCGGGAACCGTCTCAGGATATGCATTCCCCTCTTCGCCATCGTCGCCCTCCTCATCTGGTACAACATTGCGGACGAGAACGGATTCAATACCATCTGGAGATATTTCGGCTGGGCCAACCAGACGCTCTCGATTTTCACCCTGTGGGCGATAACGGTGTATCTGGCCAAGACCAAGGGAAAGCACTGGCATCTCATCACCGAGATCCCTGCCCTGTTCATGACCGTAGTCTGCCTGACCTATATACTGACACAGAAAATCGGCCTCGGCCTCCCTATGTGGGCCGGAGCCGGCATCGCCGCCGTAGTAGCGCTCTCCCTCGACCTTGTGTTCTACACCAAGGTCCGCAGGAAGCGTTAAGGCTTTTCGAAGAAAGAAAAATGTACGCGCCCGTACGCGCGTTCCTTCTTGAAGAAGGGATGCGCGGTGAAGGAATGCTCGTCTCCGTGCTCAAGGATGAAATAGCATCCAGGATGAAGGATATCCTGTGCGAAAACCTTGTCCGGAAGCGTCTCGAGGCCTTCCAGCGCATAAGGAGGGTCAGCAAAGACGATGTCGAACTTCTCCCGGCAGATGGGCAGGAAGTCGAAGACGTTGTCACGTACCATCGTGACGTTGCGCAGTCCGAGCCGCTCCGCCTCGGTCTTGATGAACGAGGCATTGGCGCGCTCCATCTCCACGCAATAGACGCGTAAGGCGCCGCGCGAGGCGAACTCGAAGGCTATGGCGCCCGTACCGCCGAAAAGGTCGAGCACCTTCAGGTCCTCGAACTCATACTCATTGTTCAGGATATTGAACAGGCCTTCCTTGGCGTAATCCGTCGTAGGACGCGCCCTGTAGCCCATGGGAGGGTTGATCACCTTGCCTTTCAGGCGGCCGCCGATTATCCTCATAGCACCTCCACAGCCTTGAAATACCGGTAAAGGGACATCTCCTCGGAAGACTCGAGCGGAGTCCTCCAGCTGATGGTGGAGATCTCAGGATTGACCTGGAGGGTCTTGAGCGCGAGGAAGATGAAGTATTCCGCCGTCGTAAAATCGACGGCCTTGTACACGTTGGCGAGCTGCAGGGTCCTGCCCTGCGCCACGGCCAGGTGAAGGAAGCCGTCGCGATATGACGCAAGTATCTTGTTGTACTCCGGGCAGAGAGGCAGCTCCTTGAGGATATAATACAACTCGGGGTACACCGGCACGGACTCCCCTGCCGTGGTCAGGACTGTCTGTGCCATGGCCCTGGAAAGCGACTCGCCGATGGAATTGGAATACAGGAGCACGGCGCCGAACTCAGGGACGGGCACTGAAGCCACTGAGTCCGTGGGAAGGAGCTTTACGACGCCGGAAAGGCTTTCCCGGACGGATGCCGGGTTGAAGAACGCTTCCGGCACAAGGGCGCACTTCGGGGTGAAGAGCGATATCTCCACCTCGTCATAGCGCCTCTGCAACTCCGGCGTCGTGAAGATGCTGCCGGGCTCGAGCCAGCCGGACGGCTGCATTCCGCCGTCCCGCAGGCATTTAAAAGAATATCCACTCAAGGAGACTTGAATGGATATCCTGTTCTTCTTTATTTGATCCATCAGGACTACTCCCAGTTACCGGCGTTGTTGTTAGGAGCGGTAACGCTGCCGACCTGGAGTCCTTCGTAACGGTTCTGGTCCCTTCTCTCGGCATCGAGGTTGATGCGGAGCTGGTTGTCAAGACCCTTGAGGAGGAGCCTGTAAGGCATCTTGGCCTCGAAGAGGGGCACCTGGACACCGGAGACGAGCTTGGTGACGGCTTCCATCTGGACGGGCTCCTTGCCGGAGAACGGGATGTACTTGAGGGAGTCGATGTTGAAGTCGTCGCGGCTTCTGAAGAGGGTGTCCTTCACAGGAATCTTATTGGCAACGGAGAACACGAGGTTCTTGTCACCGGCAAGATACATCTGGTAGAGGTCTGCGGCAGTGATCTTCCTGTTGGCCTTCTTGACGGCATCGGTATGGGCGACGGCGAGGGAGTCATCCTGGGAACCGACCTGCATGATGACCTCCATCTGACCGTTGAGATAGAAATCCTTGAGGGAGTCGACGGTGGAGCAGAACTTGTTGTTCACGCTCTTGTAGGCGACCTGGAGGGTGCGGATGTCCTTGAGACGCTGTACGGCGACCTCAGTGCGGCGTGCAGTCTCTTTGTTGAAGTTAACAGGCTTCAGGATGCTGGTCACGATAGCGTACACCAATGCGACGATGATGGCAGGCAGAACGAGCCAAGTCAAAAGCTTTTTAAGAAATCCGTTCATTATTTTTAGTTTTTATTATATTCAATGGTCGGACAAAGTTATAAAAATCATTTATGAAATGCAATATTCTTTGTAAATTTGCGACTGAAAAAAAGTGATATGTCCGGAACCCTAACCGAAGAAAAGATCATCCGGCTCGGAAAGATGCTCGAGGATTCCCGCAGAGTCACCGTCGTCACCCATACAAGGCCCGACGGAGACGCGATAGGGAGTTCCTCGGCGATGACCGGATGGCTGGAAGGGAGAGGCAAGGATGTACGCCTCATCATTCCGAACGCGATGCCCGGCTTCCTGACGTTCGTCACGGATGAATGCTGCCCCGGACGGGTGATGAGGTTCGACATCGAGCCGGATGCAGTCCTGCGGTGGATAGAGTCTTCGGATACCGTCATCTGCCTGGATGCCAAGGGTTTCGGGCGTATGGAAGGAATGAAGGAGGCTCTCGAGTCCCATAAGGCGGCGAAGGTCCTGATAGACCATCACCTGGACCCCCACGAGGAGATGTTCGACATAGTCTTCTCGGAGACGGAGATCTCTTCGGCGAGCGAACTGCTCTTCTGGCTGCTGCTGGCGCTGAAGGGCACGGACGATGCCTCGGAACTGCCCATGCCGGTGCTGCGGGCCCTGCTGACGGGAATGACCACGGACACGAACAATTTCGCCAACTCCGTGTTCCCCAGCACCTTCGGGATGGCCTCGAAGATGCTCGAAGCGGGAGTGGACCGCGACGGTATCCTGTCGGAGCTCTACGACCGCTGCAGGGAGAACCGCCTGCGGATGATGGGCTACATCCTGAAGGACAAGCTCCGGATACTGCCGTGCGGAGCCGCATACATGGTGCTCCGCGCCGATGAACTTGCCGGATACGACATCCGCGAAGGCGAACTCGAGGGCGTGGTGAACATGCCCCTCACCGTCGAAGGAGTCAGGCTGAGCATGTTCCTCAAGGAGGACGACGGATACTTCAGGGTATCGCTCCGGTCGAAGCGCGGGACATCCGCCTTCCGCCTTGCCGAGAGGTATTTCCACGGCGGCGGGCACGAGCAGGCCTCGGGCGGAAGGCTGTACTTCCCCGGGGACGTGGATGATCCTTCCGAGGCCGAAAGTTTCCTCGAACGTGCTGCGGAAGAGTTTTTTGGAACTGAAAGATGAGACTGAAGACATACATATTGCTGGCCGCGGCGGCACTTGCGCTTTCCTGCACCAAGGAAAGCCGGGACCTGATTTACGCGAACCAGGAGGCGAAGATCGAATCCTTCGTCGACAAGCAGACGGCCTCCGACCCCAACGTCAGGGTCGTCCGCAACGGCGGCTCCACCCGCGTGGTGATGGTCGAAGGCGAAGGGCCCGAGCTCACCCCGAGGGGGAAGGCTTCGGTCAACTTCGCAGGATACAATTTCACCGGAGGAAGCGTCGGTGCATCGTCCCTCTTCGCCACCAACAGCCGCGACGTGGCTTCAGCCTCGGGCTGGAAGCTGTCCGACGAATCCATATTCGAGGCCATCGAACTCGATCTGACCGACAAGGGACTCCTGCAGGGCCTCAGGGACGGACTGGAAGGGGTGCGCGAGGGCGAGGAGTGCTACATCCTCTTCAACGGCAAGTACGCCTTCGGCAAGAACAGAATCGGCACGATTCCTGCAAACGCTCCACTGGCGTTCAGGATCTGGGTGCTGAGCGTAGAAAACTGATTTGACATGAACAGACTGAGCATATTGATTTGTGCGGCTGCCGCCGCCACCCTCATGGCCTCGTGCGCCAAGGAGAACGTCACACATACCAACGATGCCGGGAAGCGATTCCTGGAGGCCTGGATGAAGATCAACCATCCGGACGCCGTCAAGAGCGGCCTCGGCATCTACATACTCGAGGAGAGCGCCGGAAGCGGCAAGGAAGCCGGCAGCGTGAAGGATTATCCTTACGCCTACGTTTCCTACACGGCTACGGACCTTGACGGCAACATTTCCGAGAGCACCGACGCATCCGTGGCGGAGCAGCTTGGCACCTACGATCCCACCAAGAAATACTACGGTCCCGTCATTCGCCCCAGGAACTCCACCGCCATGACCGCGGGCCAGGAGATGGTGATCAACACAATGCGCGTCGGAGGCACCCGCAAGGCCGTCATACCCGGATGGTTCAACACCTCCTCCGTCCGCTATTCTTCCGAGGACGAGTATCTCAAGAACGTGACCGGAGAAGACGTCATCATCTCCGTCAGGCTCCACGACGTCATCAGCGACCTGAATGTCTGGCAGATAGACTCCATGACGAGGTACATGGGACGCGAGCTGCACGCCTCCCCCGATTCGCTCAAATACGGCTTCTACTATATCCAGACCCAGGCCCCCATGGATACCACCAGCTTCAAGAGCGGGTCATCCGTGTATATCAACTACACCGGAAGGCGCCTGGACGGGAAGGTGTTCGACACCACCGAAGAGAAGACCGCCAAAGATGCCGGGATCTACAGCAAGAGCAAGACGTACAAGCCGCTCAAGGTCACCCTGGCCAGCGAATACAAGGACATCACGTTCTCGACTGGCAGCGGCACGGCCAATTTCGTCGACGGTTTCTCGTTCTGCCTTTCCAAGATGAAGAAAGGTGAGAAGGGCATCTGCATATTCTACTCGGAACTCGGTTATAAGGATTCCAGCCAGGGCAATATCCCGGGCTTCTCCCCCCTGCGCTTCGACATCGAGATGATAGGTCCTGAACTCAAATAGGAAGATGGCCAGGGCAGGTGCAGCCCCGACCGAACTCGGGTCGGAGAAAATCGGAAAACTTCTTAAGATGTACGCGGTTCCGGGCATCATCGCCCAGACCGCGGCTTCGTTGTACAACATGGTCGACAGCATTTACATCGGCCATATCAAGGACGTCGGGTCCTATGCCATTTCCGGACTTGCGGTGACATTCCCGCTGATGAACCTTTCCGCGGCCCTCGGCACCCTCGTGGGAGTGGGCGCGATGACGCTCATCTCCGTCCTGCTCGGACAGAAGAACTATGACACCGCAAGGAAGGTCCTTTCCAACGTGCTGACTCTCAACGTAGTGATAAGCATCCTCTTCACTGCGGTCATGCTGCTTTTCCTACGTCCTGTCCTGTATTTCTTCGGGGCCAGCGACAACACCATGCCGTTCGCCGCGAGCTACATGACCATCATCCTGCTGGGCAACGTCATAACACACCTGTACTTCGGCTTCAACGGCATAATACGGGCCGCCGGCAATCCAAGGCTCGCCATGGGACTCACCCTGTTCACGGTGGCCTCCAACGCCGTCCTCGACCCGATATTCATCTTCGTGCTGGACCTTGGGATCCAGGGGGCTGCCCTTGCCACGGTGATATGCCAGACCATGGCGCTGTCCTACTCGATGAGGTATCTCTCGCGCAAGGACAACATCCTGCATTTCCCCAGGCCGCTGTTCCAGCTTGACTGGCGCATCGCCAGGCAGTCCCTGGCCATCGGCCTCGGTCCTTTCCTGATGAACGCCGCCGCCTGCCTCGTGGCGCTGTTCATCAACCAGCAGCTGCGCAAGTACGGCGGCGACCTCGCCATCGGAGCGTACGGCATCGTGAACCGCATCACCATGCTGTTCATCATGGTCTGCATGGGTTTCAACCAGGGCCTCCAGCCCATCGCCGGCTACAACTATGGAGCCCGGCAGTATTCCAGGGTCAAGGACATATTCGTGCTCACGGCCAAATGGGAAGTGCTGGTCACCACCATTTGCTTCCTCGTCTCGGAGCTCATACCGGTGCAGGCTGTAAGCCTTTTCACCAACGATCCGGAGATGATACGCATCTCCTCCCACGGACTTAAAGTCATGAACGTGGCATTCGCCCTGGTGGGCTTCGGAATGGTCTCGGGCAATCTGTTCCAGTGCCTCGGAATGGTCAAGAAATCCATCTTCCTGTCCCTGACCAGGCAGCTCATCTTCCTCCTGCCCCTCATTTATACCCTGCCGCTCTGGTTCCAGGAGAAGGGCGTATGGATGAGCTTCCCCATCTCCGACTCGCTCAACATAATCATCTCGCTGATACTCATCATAAACCTTTTCCGCAAGTTCGGCAAGCTGAAGGACGGTGACGATCCTTCCATGCTCGGCAGCACAATTTCCTGACCACATATGAACGACACCATCATCAACATCGGCAGACAGTTCGGCAGCGGCGGCCGGCGCGTCGCGGCGGCGCTGAGCGCCAGGCTCGGCATCCCCGTATATGACAACGAGCTCATAGTGGAAGCGGCCCAGAAGAGCGGCCTCAGCAAGGAACTCTTCGAGAAGAGGGACGAGCACAAGAGCCTGTTCACGCTCACCAGCTTCATCGGGACGCTGAACAACTACGGAGGAAGCGAGAGCTACCTCAACGACAACCGCCTGTTCAAGATACAGAGCGACGTCATCCTCGAACTCGCCCACCAGGGACCGGCCATTTTCGTCGGCCGGGCATCAGACTATGTTCTCAGGGAGATGGAATGCCTGGACGTGTTCATCACGGCTCCGCTGGAAGTGAGGAAGAAGGATGTCGCGGAGCGGGAGGGCATCAGCCTCGAAGAGGCGGAGGACCTCATCGCAAAGCGCGACAAGGACCGCGAGTCCTACTACAACTACCTGACTTTCGGGCAGTGGGGAGTCGCGTCCAACTATGACCTTTGCATCGATTCGTCCATCCTGGGCATCGACGGCACCGCAGATTTCATCATAGGATTCGGCCGCAAGTGCGGCCTCGTGAAATGATTGCCCGCAGGGCATACGGGCTCCTGGCGGCCGTGGCAGTCGCAGTCGCGGCGTGCCTGCTGACTGCGGCCATCCGGCCCGGGAAGGAAGCGCAGGTAAATGCCGTGCTCAACGAAACCCTGACGAACGGGATGTCGGACGGGGACGCCTTCAGGGCCATAGACCGGGAAGTCCGCGAATTCATGAGGTTCTGGGGCATACAGGGCATCTCCCTTTCAGTGATGCGCAACGACTCCCTGATGTTCTCGAAGGGATACGGATGGGCTGACAAGGAGAAGAACGAGGTCATGACCCCCCGGAACATACTGCGCCTCGCCTCCGTGTCCAAACTGGTCACCGCAGTCGGTATCATGAAACTCTGGGAACAGGGGCGGCTGTCGCTGGGCGACAGGGTTTTCGGCCCGGAGGGCATACTCTGCGACCCTGCCATGACGGCCGTCATAAAGGATTCGCTTTATTTCGACATCACGATAGAGCACCTGCTGCGCCACCAGGGAGGCTTCTCCACCAAGGGCGGCGATCCGATGTTCAGCACCCGGTCCGTAATGGTCCAGAACCGTCTCAGGACCCCTCCGGACCACGGAACGCTCGTCAGGACACAGATCGGAAAGCCGCTTGCATTCGTCCCGGGAGAGACTCAGGAATACTCCAATTTCGGCTTCCTGCTGCTGTCGATGGTAATCGAAGCCGTCACCGGGACCGATTATGAGAGCTGGATGCAGGAAAACGTACTCAAGCCCGCCGGCTGCACCGACTTCCACATTGCGAACAATTACTACCAGGACAAGTATCCCAACGAAGTGCATTATTACGTCCAGCCGGACGACCGGCCCGTCAGCGAATACAACAACAGCGGGCGTACGGTCGTGCGCTGCTACGGGGGGAACGACATCCACGCGCTTTCCGGAGCCGGAGCCTGGGTCGCTTCGACAGCAGAGCTGTGCCGTTTCGTAGCAGCCATCGACGGCCGGCCGCAGGTCCCCGACATCATCAGCGTCGAGAGCGTGCGCCGCATGACCGAATGGTTCGACCTCAACACCTTCTCCCTGGGGTGGAACGATACCAAGCCCACGGGCGAATGGACGCGCACCGGCACTTTCTCCGGCACCAGCGCCCTCATCAAGTATTTCCCCGACGGGGAATGCTGGGTGATGGTCACCAATACCAGCACATGGAGGGGTTCGGGCCTCGCACCCTTCTCCACCGAGATGTTCGAAAAAAGCAGGGCCGAATGCTCGGACCTGCTTCCCTCGAGAAATCTGTTCTACGTTCAGTAAGGCTATTCCTCTACGGCCGATACCAGGCGCATCGTGTCGCGTGCGATGACGAGTTCCTCGTCCGTGGTTATCAGGGCAACCTTGACCTTGGAGTCGGGGGTGGACAGCATCGTGTCCTTTCCCTGGGCGATATTGGCCTCGAAATCGAACTTAAGTCCCATGTAGGAGAAGTTCTCGCAGACGCGGCGGCGCAGGCGGGCATTGTTCTCGCCGATGCCGGCCGTGAAGAAGATGGCGTCCACTCCGTCCATCACGGCGATGTACGAGCCGACGATCTTGATGATGTCGTAGGCGAGCTTCTTGAACACGAGCTTTGCGCGGTAATTGCCGGCGTTGGCGGCCGCGTCGAGGTCACGGGCGTCGGAAGACAGGCCCGAAAGGCCGAGGAAGCCGCTCTTCCTGTTCATTATCTCGGTCATCTGGTCGGGAGTGAGGTTCTCCTTCTTCATGATGTAAGGGACGACGTTGGGGTCTATGTTGCCGCAGCGGGTACCCATGATCATGCCCTCGAGGGGGGTGAAACCCATGGAAGTGTCGACGACCTTGCCGTTCACGATGGCGGAGATGGAACTGCCGTTGCCGATGTGGCAGGTGATGATCTTGGAGTTGTCGATGTCCAGGCCTACGAACTTGGCTCCCTTGTAGGCGACGAACTGGTGCGAAGTGCCGTGGGCTCCGTACCTGCGGACGCGGTACTTCTCGTAATACTCATACGGAAGGGCGTACATGTAGGCGTAGTCCGGCATGGTCTGATGGTAGGCCGTGTCGAAGGTAACCACCTGGGGAACGGTCGGAAGGACGTGCTGGACAGCGCGGATGCCGAGGAGATGCGCAGGGTTGTGCAGAGGAGCGAAATCACAGCAGATCTCGATCTTGGAGATGACGTCCTCATCGACAATGGCGCTACCTGAGAAGAAGTCGGCGCCCTGGACGATGCGGTGTCCGACGGCTTCGATGTCATCGAAGGAGGAAAGGACGCCATGGACGGGGTCCACGAGGGCGTCAAGGACGAGCTTCATGCCTACCTTGTGGTCTTCGATGCGGACTTCCTTCTCCATCTTTTCCTTGCCGGTAGGCTTGTGGGTGATGTTTCCGCAGGGAAGGCCGATCTTCTCGACGATGCCCTTGGCCAGGAGGTCATATACTTCATCGCTCTTCATGTCAAGGAGCTGGTACTTGATGGAAGAGCTTCCGCAATTGATTACAAGAATGATCATATTGTTTTCTTTTGATTTTTATGTGATCGGGAGTGCAAAGTTAAAAAATTATCAGTACTTTAGCAAAAACCTGACGGGAACTATGAGAGACTACGGAGACATGGCGGCCCTGTGCCTGCCGTTCACGGCAGGGACGGCCGCGGGCGCTGCGCTCGCGGGCGCTGCTGGCGGCCCTGCCGCCGGCGCAGCCCTCGCCGCGGCGGCCGGGCTTCTTGCCTTCATCTCCGTCCGCCGGCGTTCCGGACTCCTGCCCTATTGCGCGTTGTTCTTCATCCTCGGATTCTTCTGCTGCCTGTCGGCCGGACTCCGGCCGGCGGCCGGGCCGGGACCTGTCGGCCGCTATGCGGCCTCGGCTCTCGCCGGCCTGCGCCGGCTCATCGCCTCCATCAGCTTCGCCCACGACAGCACCGGCTCCCTGATAGCCGCCCTGCTGACCGGTGACCGCAGCGGCCTGACTGTGGAGCAGACGGCCGCCTTCCGCGGCAGCGGCGCCTCGCACATACTCGCCCTGAGCGGCCTTCACCTAGGAGTCATATACTTGATCGTCAGCAAGATATTGTCCGTATTCGGAAACAGCATTCCGGCCCGTCGGATACGGAGCATCCTTACCATACTGCTGGCCGGTTTCTATACGCTCGCCACCGGCGCAGGTCCTTCCATAGTCCGGGCATTCCTCTTCATCCTGATCCGCGAGACCTGCGCCCTCTTCCCGGAACGCCGCATCAGTCCAGTCCGGACACTCCTGATGGCCCTCACCATACAGCTGGCCGTCCAGCCAGGGGTCATCACCAGCCTCGGCTTCCAGCTGTCATACCTCGCCATGTCCGGCCTGGTCATCCTCTATCCCCGCCTCTCCGCCTGGTATCCCGCGGACGGGTTCAGCCTCATCCTCCGGCGCATCTGGCAGGCCGCATCCCTGGCGGTATCATGCCAGATATTCACGGCCCCTTTGGTCTGGATACGTTTCCACAGCTTCCCGAAATACTTCATCCTGACCAACTTGCTGGCTCTCCCCATGACATCCGCCCTGATGGCGGCCAGCGTCGCCGCCCTGGCCTTCCAGGCCTTCGGCGCATGCCCGCCCTTCCTCGCCTCAGTCGTCGACCTTCTCGCCTCCTCCCTCCTCTTCACCCTGGATGTCATCTCCTCCCTCTGACCTTCCTCTCCGACACGCTCGCCCGCATTTCGTTCCGGAAAGCGGCAGCAGCGCGAAAAAAGATGGGGAACAGGGTTCATGGTAATTCCTCCAAACCCATTGTAAGGGAAGTTGCCATGGAATGTGCTCTGCGGGCGTTTTATGTCCAGTGGCCAGCCATTTTTGCCGGTCATTGTAAATGAAAACCTGTTCCATGGCCATAGAAAGCATTCCCCCGTACAATGGGTTTTGAGGAACTCCGGAAAAGGAAAAAGGGTCCGGAGGCGGGCATCCGTCGAAGGAAACCGGCGATTGGTCGAAAAACGGGATCCGGTTGCGCAGGACTCCGTAAGTTTGTACCGTGAAACCAGAAATCATCACGCAACATGAAAAAGATATTCACTGCAATCGTCGCTTCCATCCTTTTCGGGACTGTCGCATCCGCCCAGCAAACAAATGTCACCGGTATCGTGCTAGACTCCCTGTCGCGCGAAGGAGAACCCGCAGCCATACTTCAGTTCTTCAAGGCCCCGGACTATGACAAGCCGGTAGCCTTCACGACCACGGACAATGACGGCAAGTTCTCCCAGGCACTGTCAGAGAAAGGAGAGTACAGGATGGTATTCAACAACATGGGAAGGAAATCCGTCACCCACAGCTTCACCCTGGACGGTACCGCACCCTCCCTGGACCTCGGTACGATCCTCGTACAGGACGATATCCGGACCCTTGAAGCAGGTACAGTCGTCGCCCAGCGTCCGCTGGTCAGGATGGAGGTGGACAGGATGACCTATGACGTCGCCAACGACGTCGATTCCAGGACCAGCACCGTGCTGGACATGCTCCGCAAGGTCCCGATGGTATCGGTGGACGGGCAGGACAACATTACAGTCAACGGCAGCTCTTCGTTCGTGGTCTATGTGGACGGCAAGCCCAACCAGATGATATCCTCGAATCCCTCCGTCGTATTCAAGATGATGCCCGCCAGCGCCGTCAAGGACATCTCCGTCGTGACCAACCCGGGAGTCCGCTATGACGCCGAGGGCGTCGGCGGCGTCCTCCAGATCACCACCAACCGCGAGGTGACGGGCGGAGCGAGCGCCGCGGAGGGAGCCTACGGCACCCTCACGGCGCAGGCCTCCACCCGCGGCGGCGGAGCAGGCGTCTTCTACAACCAGCAGAAAGGGAAGTTCGCGATGAGCCTGACCGGAAACGCGATGCTGAACAACAGTCCCGGAACCACAATCGATATCGAACGGACCACGACCGCAGGGATGACCACCTCGATGCACAGCGAGGGCACCATGAAGAATCCCATCGCCCTGGGCAACCTCAACCTCAGCTATGAGATAGACAGCCTGAATCTCGTCTCGGCAACCGCCGGTCTAATGCGTCTGGGTACCATCAGCGACAATACCGGACTGACCACGATGGGATTCGGAGGCACCGGTTTCAGCTACACCTCCAGCACCTGGTCGAAAGGAAACACAGCCTCCGTCACCGCCAGCGCGGACTACCAGCACCTATGGGCGGGATCGCCGAACCGCAGTTTCGTCCTCTCCTACCAATTCTCGGCCAGTCCGACCGTCACGGAGAGCAAAAACACATTCGGCAGGACGGACAATCCCCTGCTCGACCTCACCGACCGCAGGACAGACGGCAAGACCAATTCCCTGGACCATACCGTCCAGGCCGACTTCACAACGCCGGTAGACGGTATCGGCACCCTCTCCACCGGAGCCAAATTCATTTCCCGCCATAACTTCTCTGACCAGATGAACTACCTTTGGAACGGAAGCGGATGGGACCATAACAAGGCCGGCAGCACGAAATACGACTATTTCAACCGTATAGGTGCCGCATATACGGAGATGGCTGTGAACCTCGGTACCGTAGGCATCAAGGCGGGTGCCCGCTACGAGTATACCTGGCAGGACTATTCCCAGGACGGCGGCAGCACCTTCAAGACCTCCTACGGATGCCTGGTGCCCACCGCCAGCGTCCAGCTGAACCTCGGGATGACTTCAAACATCGGCCTCAGCTACAACATGCGGATCAGCCGTCCTGGCATCACCTACCTCAATCCCTACCGCGACGATTCCGACCCAACTGCTCTCAGCTACGGCAATCCCGACCTCGAAGTGGAAAAGGCGCACAACGTCAGCCTGGTCTACAACTACTTCAGCACCAAGCTCATGCTCAACCTCACGGCACGATACGGCTACACGGGCAACGGTATATCGCCATACAGTTTCTATGAAGGCAACATACTCCACTCGACTTTCGGCAACATAGTGAAGTCCTCCTCCGCAGGCCTGAACGCCTTCGTAATGGTCAACGCCGGGGCAAAGACCCGCATCATCCTGAACGGGAGCGCGGACTACTCCGACCTGAGAAGCGACGTCCTCGACCAGAAGAACAGCGGATGGAGCGGCACCGGACTTGTCGGATTCCAGCAGACCCTGCCCTGGGACCTGCGCTTCAGCGCCAATGCCATCCTGATGAGCAGGACCAAGGACCTCCAGGGATGGAGCACGGGCATAAGCCTCGGCACCCTCGGCCTGACAAAGACTTTTCTGGATGACCGCCTGAGCGTGAGCCTGTCGGCCGTCTCGCCCCTGGGTTCAGGCAGCCTCGCGATCAAGTCGCATTCCGAGACCAGGGATTTCATCAGTGACATGTCCATGGCCGTCCCCATACGCCAGGCTTCCCTGAGCATAAGCTGGACTTTCGGCAAACAAGGCAACTACGGCGTCAAGAAAGCCCGCAGGACCATCACGAACGACGACGTGATCAACACCCAGAGCACGGCAGAGACCCTCAACGGGAGCGGAGCACTTGGCGGGAGCGGCACATCGACATCACTCCCTGCGGGAATGTAAAAAGAAAACGTTATATTTGTTCCGTTATGGAAAAACGTGACAGGTCAAAGAGTCTCATCAACTTGACGCAGGTCCTTGTCTGGGCCTTCGTCATCTTGATGCCCGCCTTCCTGAGCTGGTCCATCACAGGAAACGACACGAACGCCGTATCCGTCTTCAAATCCACCGTAAGCATAATGGCCCCGGTGCTCCTGCTGTACCTGGTCAACTATTTCTGGCTGGTTCCGTCCTTCCTGTTCAAGGACAACCGTAAGAAATGGTTCTACGCAGCCAACGCCGGCCTCATCCTGCTGCTCAACGCCAAGGCGTTTTTCCCGGAGCCGGTAACGGACGAAATGAGGGAGCAGCTTGCGGAAAGCCTTCCCTTCACCATCAGCGACGTCTGGGCCTTATACGTGGGCATGGTGTTCGTCGGGATCATAGTCCAGTGCGTTTTCATACTCCTGGCTGTCGGAGTAAGGCAGATACAGCGCAACAATGAGCTCAAGGTCAAGATAGAGGAAGAGAAACGCAAGAGTGCGGAGGCGGAGCTGAACTGGCTCAAGAACCAGCTGAACCCGCACTTCCTCTTCAACACGCTCAACAACATCTCCTCCCTGACGCAGATAGACCCTGACAAGGCCCAGGAAAGCATAGGTCAGCTAAGCGACCTGCTCCGTTACGCCCTGTATGACAGCAACAGGGACATGGTGCCTCTCACAGGCGAGATAGAGTTCATGGACAATTATATCGGCCTGATGGCGCTGCGCTGCAACGAGATGACGACGGTGGAGAAGGACCTTTCCGTACAGGCAGGCGACGCCATGGTAGCCCCGCTTCTCTTCATCTCCCTGATAGAGAATGCGTTCAAGCACGGGGTAAACGCGCGTTACCCCTCCTTCGTCAGGATAGCGATGCGGGAGGACGGAAGGGATCTCGTTTTCACATGCGAGAACTCCGTCTTCGAGAAGACCGGTTCCGACCATATAGGCTCCGGCATTGGGCTGGAGAACCTCCAGCGCAGGCTCGAGCTCCTCTATCCCGATGCATTCGACTACGATACGGTAAACGACGGCCGGGCATACAGCGCCACGGTCAGGTTGAAAGGCATCCTGTCATGAACCTCAGATGCATAGTTGTGGACGACGAGCCGCTGGCCGTCAGGATGATCGAGAATTACATAGCCCGGACTCCGTTCCTGACGCTGGAGGCATCGTTCACGGACCCGGTGCAGGCGCTGTCCGAAATCCGCAGCCGCCGGCCGGAACTGGTGTTCATGGACATACAGATGCCCGACCTGAGCGGGCTGGAGCTTTCGCACATGGTTCCGGAAGGGACGCGCATCATATTCACAACGGCATTCAAGCAGTACGCCTTCGAGAGTTATGAGGTATCTGCCGTGGACTTCCTCCTCAAGCCCGTCCGCTATCAGAAATTCCTGGAGGCGGCGGAAAAGGCGCAGCGGCTGTTCGGGCTGGTGGAGGCTGCGGCCGCAGCCACCCAGCCGCCGCAGCCGGCCCCGCCCGCGGACAAGTCCATATTCATCAAGACCGACGCCGGCATGCAGAAGGTATTCCTGAAGGATATCCTGTATTTCGAGGGCATGAAGGATTATGTTCGCATCCATCTTTCAGAAGGACAACCACTTCTCACCCATATCACCATGAAAGCGCTGGAAGACCTGCTGCCCGCCGGAAGTTTCATGCGGGTCCACCGCTCGTACATCGTAGCCCTGGACCGCATAGACTCCGTCTCCTCCGGGGGTGACATCAGCATCGGAGGCGCGTTCATCCATGTCTCAGAGTCCTTCAGGCCGGCATTCGACACCTGGCTCGACTCGCGTTCCCTTGTATCCTGAATCCCCTACTCCGTCTCAAAGGTATTGGCGCTGCCGGGGGTCGGCAGTGTGCTGAGACGGAAATCCCTGCAGAGATTGTCCGTGTCCCTCCCGTCGGGATAACGGACCAGGCTCCTGTAAAGGGTCGGGGCCGACATGCTTCCTCCAGGTCCGAACGAAGGCCTGAGCGGCGGGAGGACTGCGATGCAGCCTCCGCCGTCCTGGACGCCTTCGAGCGTGGCCAGTTCAGGGCTGGCGATGGTGCCGTTGGCGCTGGAATTGCTCTGCTCGGACCCATAGACTATGGCGTCCAGGACGGCACCGGTGGCCGGGTCGACCAGGGCGATGGAACCCGCAGTGAAGGAAGGAGCGTAACCGAAGCTGAAGCGAAGGGCGTTGTCAGGACGGCCCGAAAGGGCGCGCAGCAGATCCCTCAACGCACTGATTCCGGAAGGCAGGCCAACGGGCGCCCAGGCCGGGACGTCCGCCCTGAGCGGCGAGTCCAGCCTGTACGGAGCGCCCAGCGGCTGCACGGCCTCGCCGCTCCTGTGCGCGAAGCGCGTCGCAGGGGTGAACGATACGCCAGTACCCGGGCAGGAAACATCCACGGAGGCCGCATGGTCCTTCTTCAAGGGCTCCTCGATTTCGATGATTCCCGGCTCGTGCACCTGCTGCGGCTGGCCGAAGCGGCGCGGAGCCGGAGGATCGGACGCCCTGACCATCTCCTTGACCTTCACGACCTCCACGCGGTCACCGGTATCCACGGTAACGGATGAACCGGGCAGGAGATTGCGCGTAACCTGTATCACGAGACGGGTGTCGCCCGCCTTCGCGGCTTCGGAGAGGACGCTCTGCGTGGAAGGGGTCCCGACTTCAGTCACAGTGACGGTTTCATACTCACCTCCGAGACCTATGCCCATCGACTCACCCGGCACGAAACCGGCCGTGGAAGCGACCGGAAGACAGGTCGTACCCGCAGGGAAATCAAGCCACGGGCCTGTCGAAACCGGGATGAACACAGTGGTGAAGTCCCCTGCCGGAGTCCCCCTTTCGGCTATGCCGTACTGGTATCCTCCTATCTCGACCTTGTCAAGGACGGAGAGGTCGTACAGCAGATGTACATCCTCCGAACCTTTCGCCGCAGGCGCCGTCACCGCGGAAGCGCCCTGTTCGACGGTGACGAATTCCCCGGGACGGACGACGGTGCCTGCAGGGAATGTCAGCACCCTGACGGGCGCCCATCCACTCCTGCGTATGATCATGTCGACACCCGAGAGGTCAGCTTCGGCCTCCCCGCCGTTATAAAGCTCCACGAAGGAAGTCCTTCCGAGCGCCGAAGGGAAGCCCACTTCATTTATCCTGACAGGCTCAACTGCCCTCACCCTCTCAGTGACGGAGGCGGAGCCGCCTTTCCACACCGCATTGAAACGGACGAATCCGGAAGAACGCACGTCGGGGGCCTCGATGGAAAAGAGCGAGGAAGTATTCCCGGACACGCTGAGTGAAGACTCTCCTTCGTCATGACACTCCGCTTTCCAGCCATCCGGCAGTTCCACCGAGAAGGAAAGGTCCTTGACGGGCTTCCCTGTAGTATTGGAAAAGACTATGGTCACATCGGACCTGCCTCCCGGGGCGAATGAGGTCAGCCGGGTGACGCTGAGAGGATATTTGCGGTAAGCGGCCGCCGCTATGCCCGCCTGGACCTTGGCTATGGTCTCATCTGTCGGATATCCGACGGTCATGACTCCCTCGAAGAATGTGCCGGCCGAGCCGTTGCCGTTGTCTCCGCCGTTGCCCAGCAGCATTCCGCCTTTCTTGTGCATGGGATAATACGCATCGCTCTGCGGCGAATGCGGACGCGGCCCGCTGTAGAAAGTCACGAGCGAATCCTTCGCCGCATCACCGCCGCGAAGGTCCCACTTGTTCCCGCCGCCTCCGTTGACGAAGACGGATACGAAATCCCAGTCAGTGATGGAGGGTACGTCGTTCAGCTTTGCGTCATAACCCGAGAACAGGCCGGCTTCCATGTCGGCCATTATCCATGGTCCTTCGCCGTTGCCGCGGCCCCAGGCCGTAGAAGTGCCGTAATAGGTGGTCTCCATGGTGCCGGTCCCGACGGCACGTCCGTTGGTGGAGGAATTGCCGTAGTCGAAGCAGCAGCCGCTGTCATAATGGCCGCCGTGGATTACATAGTAAATGCCTTCGGGTTCGTCATCGACGGCGAGACCGCGGGCGTTGTTGCAACGGAAGCCCATTCCGGGCATGATGTAGGCGCCGTAAACCTTATGCCCGTGAAGCATGGCGGGAGCCATGTCTGCGATCGGAAGTGTATTGAAGCCACCCGTCTCGGGCCCGGAGAAGGTTCCCGGAGGGGCCTGGAGAAGGTCGTTGCCCATCCCGGACTGGTCGTAGATGACCGTTATGCGGCCCAGGCTGCCCTCGAGGAAACGGTCCTGCGCAGCGGCGTCTGCATATCCGGAAGCATCCGGACGGATGTCGAGGGTCGCACCGTCGGAGTCGCGCCGCACCTGGTAGAGAGGTCCGCGGTACTTGGAGTAGAGCAGGCGCGTGGTGCTGTGGGCGGCCACGCACGGAGTTCCTCCTGCCTTGTAAACGTCGCAGGGAAGGGATTTGCGGCTGACGCCGGTACAGCAGACCAGAAGCAGCGAAGGCAGCAGGACGCAGGCCGCCGCCGCAAAGATGAACGATCTATTTCTGTCCATGGGAAAGGCTATTTTTCCATAAAGATAAGCAAAAAGTGCTAACTTTGCGCATCATGCCGAAAAAGGAGAAGATACAGCAGATGTTCGACGGGATAGCTGCCGACTACGACCGCCTGAACCACATAATGTCGCTGGGAATAGACCGCAGCTGGCGCAGGCGCGCCATCAGGGAGATAGTCGACACGGACAGGGACCTGGATATCCTCGACATAGCCTGCGGCACGGGCGACTTCAGCATCGCCATAGCGCGGAAGATGCCATCGGGCAGCCACGTCACCGGCCTGGACATCTCGGAGGGTATGCTCGCGGTGATGCGTGAGAAACTCGAGGCCGAAGGCCTGGAGGGGCGCGTCAGCGTCGGGCAGGGCGACTGCGAAGCCATGGGCTTCGGCGACGCCCGCTTCGACCGCGCGGCCATCGCCTTCGGCATCCGCAACTTCGAGCACCGCGAGAAAGCCCTGAAGGAGATCCTCCGCGTGCTTAAACCCGGCGGAAAGCTTGTCATCCTGGAGCTTTCCGTTCCCTCCAACCCCGTAATCCGCTGGTTCTACAAGCTTTACTTCACCGGCATACTCCCAGTCATCGGCGGAAAGGTCTCGGGAGACAAGGCGGCATACCGCTATCTCCCGGCTTCAGTCCTCCAGTTCCCCGGGAAGAAGGAGTGGATGGAGACGATGCGCACCTGCGGCTATGCCGGCGTGCGCCACAAGGCTTTCACCCTCGGCATCTGCAGGATGTATGTCGGCGTGAAACCCTAGAACAGGAAGGCAACGAAGCCGATTCCCGCAAGCAGCGAGAACAGGAACGAGCTCATGACCAGAAGCGGAAGCATCGGGTCAAGGGCACGTCCGTTGCGTTTCCATACCCCGACGAGATGCAGCACGAAGAGCGGGAGGGTCAGCACGAAAAGATAGTGCCAGATGCTGAACAGACGCAGGGAACAATACGCCAGCATGCACGCCCAGCCCAGTACGATCAGGACCGTCTGGTAGATCCGCGCACGCCTCTCCCCCAGCCTGATGGCCACGGTCACGCGCGTGGCGGCATCCGTCTTCATGTCGCGTATATTGTTGACATTCAGCACCGCCACGCTGAAGCAGCCGATAGCGGAGGCGGGCAGGAGTATGATCCACGAGGGGAACTCGTGCGCGCAGAGGAAGTATCCGCCGCATACCGTGGCAATGCCGAAGAACAGGAACACGAACAGGTCTCCCAGGCCGCGGTATCCGTATGGATTTTTCCCCAAGGTATAGTGCATCGCGGCCCAGATTGCCGCAGCGCCAAGCACAACGAAGGTCATCGGATGCCAGTCGAATATCTTCCCGAAAGAGAAGCGTATCATCAGCAGGCCGAAGATGCAGCACAGTGCCACCATCACACCTATCAGCCGCTTCATCTGCGGTATAGTCATGTCACCGTCCTGGATGGAGTAATGAATGCCCTGCCGCTCTGCAGTGTCAGTCCCGTGCAGGGTGTCGCCCAGTTCGTTGGAAAGGTTCGACAATATCTGGAGACAGACGGTGGTCAGCGCCAGGAAAATGACCGTAAGGGCGTCGATGCGGTAATCGGCCGCAGCGAGGAAGACGCCCATCACTATGCCCGAGAGTGAAAGCGGAAGCGTCCTCAGACGCATTGATTTAAGACAGGATGAGATTGTCATGGCAACATCGGTGAGAATCTGACCCAGGCCATGTTGTGGACGCGGGTCTTAGAAGGGTCGTATTTTTCGGATTCAACGTCTGGAATCGCTATGAAATATGTACGCTTGTCCTTGTTGACGAGTTTGGTGTCGCGGAGCCAGAGATTGGCCTGCTTGAGGTCGAAGAACGACACCCCGTATTTCTCCGCGAACGCGACGAGGTCATCGACGGAGCCGCTGACCTCGACCTCCTCGCGGGGAGGTATATAGGGATAGAGGTCCTCGCGGGAGAAAGTGAAGCCGAATTCGGAGGGGTTCTCGAAATACAGCTTGGCCGCAAGTATGCGGAACATGTAGCGGGAAGTCTCCTCGACCAGCCAGAGGTCCAGCGCCGTGTCCTGGTGCTGGTCGGTCAAACGTTTGGAAATGCCCCCTTGGCCGGCGTTGTAGCTTGCCGCCACGGTCATCCAGTCGTGGTACTTGGCATAGGCCTGCTTGAGATACTTGCAGGCCGCGAGGGTGGCCTTCTCCGTATGGAAGCGCTCGTCCACCTCGTTGTCGATGCGGAGGCCGAACCCCCGCCCCGTCTCCTTCATGAACTGCCACAGCCCTCCTGCCCCTGCAGACGACACGGCCTTGGGATCGACATTGCTCTCGATCACCATAAGGTACTTGAGGTCGTCGGGCACACCGGAAGCCCTGAGAAGGGGTTCTATCTGCGGAAAATACCTGTTGGCACGCTTGATCATCAGCGTTGAGTTGGTATGGGAGTAGCAGAACGCTATCAGTTCGCGGTCCATCCTCTCCCTGAGGTCGGCACGGTCCAGGCGTACGGTATCACCGGCAAATACGACATAGTCAGGTACCCGCGGCTGGGCGGCGGAAACAAGGCAGGAAAGAAACAATGCAGCGAGAGCCGCAAGGGGTGCAGTGTATTTCATAGTGTAAACGAGTATGTACAAAAATACACAATTATTTCGTATATTGCAGAAAATAAACTTACCACTGCAGATTATGAAAAAAGCACTCTTCATCGGCGGTACGGGCACCATCAGCACCGCCATAACACGCAAGGTCGCAAAGGACGGGGAATGGGAGCTGTGGCTCCTCAACCGGGGCAACCGCTCGGATATTCTCCCAAGGGAAGTCGGAGTCATAAACGCCGATATCAACGACGAGGAGGATGTCCTCCGCAAGCTCGAAGGCACGGAATGGGACTGCGTCTGCGACTTCATAGGCTTCGTGCCAGCCCAGGTCGAACGCGACTACAGGCTGTTCAACGGCAGGACGCGCCAATATATGTACATCAGTTCGGCCTCGGCCTATCATAAACCCGTACCCAGCCCCTGGATCAACGAGGGCACTGCCCTCGCCAATCCCTACTGGCAGTACTCGAGGGACAAGATTGCCTGCGAGGAGTTCCTGATGAAGAAATACCGCGAGGAAGGGTACCCTGTCACCATCATCCGGCCCAGCCACACTTATGACGAGAGGTCGGTGCCCCTCGGGGTGCACGGGCGCAACGGTTCGTGGCAGGTCATAAAGCGCATGATGGAGGGCAAGCCGGTCATCGTCCACGGTGACGGTACGTCGCTCTGGACGATGACGCACAATTCCGACTTCGCCAAGGGCTTCACCGGGCTGATGGGCAATCCCCACGCCATAGGCACCGCCTTCCAGATCACCAACGACGAGACGCTCACCTGGAACCAGATATATACGGCGATAGCCGACGTACTGGGCGTGGAGTTCAAGCCCTATTACGTCGCTTCGGACTATCTTGCCGCCGTGAGCGACTATGATTTCACGGGAAGCCTCATCGGCGACAAGGCCTGTTCGGTGATATTCGACAACACGAAACTCAAGCGGGCGGTACCGGGCTTCATGCCCACGGTCCGCTTCGAGCAGGGCATACGCATGACCATTGAGAACGTGCTGGCGCATCCGTCCCTCCAGAAGGAGGATCCGGACTTCGACGCCTGGTGCGACAGGGTGATCGCCACCCTAGAGGAAGCGAAGGCAAAGCTCCGCGCCGCGTTATAAGGCCTTGCCCTGCTCCGCCATTGCGGCATTGTAGCACTGGCGGCACAACGGCTCGTACACATCCTTCTCACCCAGCTCCACGAGCTTCCTGCTCGCGGAGAGCCGGTGTGAATGGTTGGCGAGGCTGCCGCAGCGGACGCAGATGGCATGGACCTTCTGGACGTCCTCGGCTATGGCCATGAGGGCAGGCATCGGCCCGAAGGGCTTGCCGAGGAAGTCGGTGTCCAGGCCGGCTATGATGACGCGGACGCCGCGGTTCGCCAGGGTCTGGACCACGTCCACTATCCTTTCATCGAAGAACTGCGCCTCGTCTATGCCTATGACCTGCACGTCGTCAGGCACCGCAAGCATCTTCACCGGCGAGTCCACCGGGGTGGAGGTGATACTGTGAAGGTCGTGCGACACGACGTCCACGTCGGAGTAGCGGTTGTCTATCGTGGGCTTGAAAATGGCTATCTTCTGGTTGGCGAACTGGGCCCTCTTGAGACGGCGGATGAGTTCCTCGGTCTTGCCGGAAAACATGGAGCCGCAAATGACTTCCACGCAGCCGGATTTTATTGTATTTTCTGAAAACATTTGTGTACATTTGTGATTAGTAACGCAAATATATAAAATTAGACTCATGGAAAAAAGCCGACTCGGGATTTTGTCCGAAATACAGGAAACGCTCGCCGGGCTGAAGGCCCGGATAGAGGAGGTTGAGAAAAGGCTCGCGGAGCTGGAAGCGCTCCCGGAGGAGCCGGAAGCCTCAGACGAACCGGTGGAGGAGCCCGTGCCCGAGACAGTTGAAGTTCCTGTCCCTGAGGTTATTGAGGAGCCTGTGGACCTGCCCGCGGAAGAGTCTGAGGCAGACATGAGTCCGATTGACATCACCATCGACGACAACGAGATCGAGGTGTCCGGCTTCGCGGAGCCGGAACCTCAGCCGACGCCGGAGCCTGCATCCGAGCCGTCCGGAAGCCTTCTCGGAGAAGAGGATCCCTTCACCCCCAAGGCCAGCATCAACGACCGCCAGGAGCGCCGCGCCAGGAAAGCCGTGATGGACGTGATGGGCCAGAAACTGGCCTGGAAGACAGCGATCCCAGGCACCCCGGTCAAGAACGTCATCAGCGCGATCTCCCTGAACGACCGTGTCCTGTTCATCAACACCCTTTTCAAGGAGGATCCCCTGGCCTTCCAGGAGGCGATCTCCGCCTTCAACGGCATGTCTTCCTTCGCAGAGGCAGAGGATTACGTCCGGGCCAACCATCCCGAATGGAACCTCAATTCCGACCTGGTGTTCAGGCTGATGATGGCGGTACGCAGGAAACTCAAGTGATGGCCGGCATCCTGTACATAGTCCCCACTCCGGTAGGCAATCTCGAGGACATGACCCTCAGGGCAGTCAGGGTCCTGAAGGAGGCCGACCTCATCCTTGCCGAGGACACGCGTACAAGTTCAGTGCTTCTCCATCATTACGACATACACGGAAAGCTCCTTTCGCACCACAAATACAACGAGCACCAGACCGTGGGCATGGTCAAGGAGCGCATCCTGGCCGGGCAGAACGTCGCGCTGATAAGCGACGCCGGCACGCCGGGCATATCCGACCCGGGATTCCTCCTCGCACGTACATGTGCCGAGGAAGGTATTGAAGTCCAGACACTTCCCGGCGCCACGGCCTGTATCCCCGCCATTGTATCTTCAGGGTTGCCGTGCGACCGCTTCTGCTTCGAGGGCTTCCTGCCGCAGAAGAAGGGACGGCAGTCACTGCTCGCATCGCTGGCGTCGGAGAAGCGCACGATGGTCTTCTACGAGTCGCCTTACCGGCTGGTGAAGACCCTGGAGCAGTTCGCGGAGGCTTTCGGGCCGGAGCGCAGATGCTCCGTTGCCCGGGAGATCTCCAAGGTGCACGAGGAACACAGGAGAGGTACGCTTGCCGAGGTGGCTGATTGGTTCCGGGAGCACGAACCCAAAGGCGAGATAGTGATCGTCGTGGCAGGAGCGGAAGAAGGGAAGAAAATCTCAGGAAACAAATACAGACTTAAGCATGAAGAGGAGAAAGGATGTGGAGAGGGAGGAGAATGCTTCGACACACAATAGGGTTTCAGCGACTTTCAAAGTAGGGGCGATCGCCCTGGCATTCCTTGTAATCGGTTATCAGGCGGCGCTGTTCATACGCAGTGCATCCGTTGCGCGGCTCGTGAGCCACAGGGACGCGCCGGATACGGTCTTCGTCGTGGACGAAGGCCTGGCCAGGCGTGTCCTGGACGGAGCCTCACAGCCCTTGGATGAACCTGATACTTCTGATGCGACGCCTTCACCCGGTGAACCGACGGGACGGGAGGCTCACGGAGGGGCGGGCGGCGGCGGACGCGTCATCGTACGGCGCGATGCGCCGCACTCACCCGCGGCAGAGGCCGCCGTCCCCCGCCGCACCGAATCTTTCCCCTTCAACCCCAACACTGTCAGCCTCAGCGACTTGATGCGCCTTGGCTTCAGTGGGAAGCAGGCGCAGTCCATCATCAATTACCGCGAGAGCGGCGGACATTTCCGGAGGCCTTCCGACTTCGCCAAGTCCTATGTCGTGGCCGACTCCGTATTCAGGCGGCTGGAGCCGTTCATCCGCATCCCGAAGGTCGACCTGAACGCCGCGGACTCCGTCGCGCTCGACGCCCTCCCCGGAATCGGGCCCTATTATGCAGTCAGGATAGTCGAACACCGGACGGAGCTCGGAGGATACTCATATCCGGAGCAGCTGATGGACATCTACCGCTTCGACCAGGAAAAGTTCGATGCCCTCAAGGACCTTATAAGCGTCAGTCCTCCTGAACCCTATGCTCTCTGGACCCTTAGCGAGGAAGAACTGGAGAAGCATCCGTACATCGGTAAATACGCTGCCCACGGCATAGTCCTCTACCGGGACAACAATCCAAAAGAGCTCTGGACCGTAGAGGGGCTCAGGCGGGCGGGCGTCCTGCGTCCAGCGGACGCCGCCCGCCTCGCCCGATGCCGCATCGCCGAACCCTGAGGAGAGGACAATAAAAAAGCCGGCTGCAGATGCAGTCGGCTGAATCTCTGTCATTTGGAGACTACCACCTCTCCTCGGAGGAGACGGTGAGTTTCTTGCGTCCGTGACGACGGCGGGCGGCGAGGACGCGGCGGCCGTTGGCGGAACTCATGCGCTCACGGAAACCGTGCTTGTTGACGCGCTTGCGGTTCGAAGGTTGGAATGTTCTTTTCATATCTCAATTTTTATATATTATTCGACAATAGGACCGCAAAGATAGTCTTTTTCGATTTGAATGACAAATTTTTCTTGAAAATATTCCCCAGTCAGCCAATTATCGATGCGCCAGGTGCATACGCTCCCCCTTTTCAGGCGGAAGCGACGTATCAATTGGGCGATCTCTCCGTTCACGTCCCCGCCCTTGAGATAGAAGATGCTCCCGCGGAAACCGTCCTTCACCCATGGATAGAAGTTATCGAGCGTAGTTACCGCCCGGGAGACAACGTAATCGAACTTGTCCGGAAGGGACTCTGCCCGCGCATTGACGACGGAGACGTTTCCGAGACCCAGGGCCGATGCCACCTCGCCGGCGACGAGAGTCTTCTTGCCGACGCTGTCGCACAATGTGAAATCCATTCCCGGGAACATCACGGCCAGGGGTATGCCGGGGAAGCCGCCGCCGGTGCCGACGTCAAGGACGGTACGGCGGCGGTCTCCGTCAGGGACGGGCAGGAGGGGTATGGTACGGCGCCAGTAGGCGGCGATGGCGAGGGAATGTAGCACATGGTGCTCATAGAAGCCGTCGATGTCCTTGCGGGAGATGACGTTGATGCGGGAGTTCCACTCGCGGTAGAGCCCTTCCATTTCCCTGAAGCGGTCAAGCTGCTCCAGGGTGATGTCCGGGAATTCCCCACGGACAATCCTTTCAAACCCTTCGAATGTCATGTCAGTCCCCCTCCTTGCGCATTTTGTCTATGATGGCCCTGGCCCTGCGGATGCGGGTGCGGACCGTATTCAATTCCAAACCTGTCTCCTGGGCGATCTCCTTGTACTGCAGGCCTTCTATCAGGCGTTTACGTGCCACGTCACGGTAGAGTGCCGGAAGCTTTTCGACGTATCCCTCGGTTTCGACCTGGTCCTCGTCGCGTATGATGGACTCAAGGGGGGACGCCACCAGGTCAGGCAGAGACTCCATCATCTGGGACTGTCTGGTGAAATCGTCGATGGATACCATCTGGTAATGCACCCTCCCCTCCTGCTCCAGCAGGTCGAGGGCGGTATTGTGCGCGATGGTTCTGAGCCAGGTGATGAACTGACTCTTGGACGGGTCGTACGAGCCTATCTGGCGGAAAGCCTTCTCGAAACTCCTGCTGCAGATGTCGTCCACGTACAGGTCGTCGAGGTTCTTGAGCCAGTTCTTGACATAGGTGCGAAGGGACTCGATATGGAGGTCCCACAGGGCCGTGAACGCGGTCCCGTTGCCGTCTATAGCCTGACGGACGAGGTCTTTAATGTGATTCGAGCCAGTTTGTTCCATGGTTGCATTCTACGGTCAGCGGTATTGAAAGCCTGACGACGCCCTCCATCTCTTCCCTCACCAGACGCTCGAGGCTCTCCAGTTCCTCCGGGAGCACTTCGAAGAGCAGTTCGTCGTGGATCTGCAGCACCATCGTGCTCCTGAACCCTTCCGACTGCATCCTCCTGTCGATGGCTACCATCGCCAGCTTGATGATGTCGGCGGAAGTGCCCTGGATGGGGGCGTTGACGGCATTGCGTTCGGCGAGCGAACGTACGGTGACGTTCTTGGAATTGATGTCGGCTATATATCTCCTGCGTCCGAAAACCGTCTCGACATACCCGGTCTCGCGGGCAGCGGCGATGGTATCGTCTATGAACGAGCGGATAGACGGGAAGGACGTGAAATAATCGTCGATGATCTTCTTGGCCTCGGCCCTGGAGCAGCGCAGCCGCTGGGAAAGGCCGAAGGAAGAAATGCCGTACATAATGCCGAAGTTGGCGGTCTTGGCTATGCGGCGCTGGTCTGCGGTGACCTCCCCGAGGGGGATGCCGAATATCTTGGCGGCAGTGGCCGCATGTACGTCCACCCCGTGCCTGAAGGCATCGACAAGATGTGCGTCGCAGCTAAGGTGGGCCATGATGCGGAGCTCGATCTGGGAATAGTCTGCGGACATTATCAGGGCCCCGGGGATTCCGGCGACGAAAGCCTTGCGTATCTCCTTCCCCCTCTCGGTCCGGACGGGGATGTTCTGGAGGTTGGGATTGGATGAAGACAGGCGGCCCGTGGCGGTAAGTGCCTGGTTGAAAGTAGTATGTACGCGCCCGTCACGCGGTGAGATATATCCCGGGAACGGTTCGATGTAGGTGGAGAGGAGCTTCCTGGTGGCGCGGTAGTCAAGGATGGCATCGATGATGGGGCTGCGGTCGGCCAGGGCGAGGAGGGTCTCCTCGTCGGTGCTCCAGCTGCCCTTGGAACTTTTCTTCGCCTTGGGGTCGAGTTTCAACTTCTCGAAGAGAACCTCGCCGATCTGCTTGGGGGAAGAGACGTTGAGGCCGGGCTCGCCGGCGAGGTCGCGCACCTGCGCCTCGCGCTCCTGCGCGGAGCGGCGCAGGGACGCGGCGAACTCGCCCAGCGAGCCGACGTCGATCTTGACTCCCGTCCGTTCCATTCGGGCGAGGACACGGATCAGAGGCTCTTCCATCCCGTCGTACAGGGAAGCCATCCCCGCAGCGGAAAGTTCGTCGAGAACCTTGCCGCCGAGCAGGAGTATGGCAGCCGCTTCGCGGGAACGGTCGGCCGGCGTCTCAGGCCCTTCAGGCCCTTCCCCGAAAAGGAGCCCTGGCTCGGATGACTGGGCCGAAGGGCTCTCAAGGCTGACATTAAGGTAACTGCGTGCCAGCATTTCCAGGGAATGGCTTCGCTCCGGATTCAGTATGTAATGTATCAGTTCGACATCGACCAGGCGGCCCTCCAGACGGATTCCAGCGTAGTGGAGCCGGCTCAGCTGAAGCTTGATGCCGAAGCCGTATTTCTCTATGGACGGATCTTCCAGAAGCCCGCGGAAATCTTCAGGGGCGCCGTAAGCGGCAAGCAGCCTGTCACCGTCGGTGACGGCGACGGTGACGCCGGTAAG
>JAEEGL017070628.1_pt1 | contig 34435 bp, 28 predicted proteins | sample 9134231 | NCBI WGS metagenome assembly JAEEGL01 (sample SAMN16246548, study PRJNA631951) | gut metagenome | biome: gut microbiome; feature: rumen; material: fiber-attached | host: Bos | place: Iran: Karaj | collected 2018-10
CAAGTCGCAGCTGAAGTGGGCCAAAAAGGGTGCCACGGTGATTGTGGACATTGACACATTCACCGACGAGGCCATGGAGAAGGCCGGCTACAAGGAGAACCCCTTCACCGACGAGCTGGAGCGCGCCTACACCATCATCAAGGCCCCCATCACCTCGTTCACCGAGAAGATTGGTGACGCCCAGGGCGTTGACAAGAAGACCGCCGACAAGAGCCGCAATATGTTTGCCCTCGGCATCATCTTCTATGCCACCCACAAGACGCTCGACCAGACTTTCGCCTATCTGGAGCGCAAATTTGCCAAAAAGCCCGCTGTCGTTGCCCTAAACAAGGCTGTACTGACCGAGGGTTATGAATATGCCGACAAACTGGAGGTGATGCATTCGCACATCTTCGAGGTTGCCAAAGCCGACAAGATGGAACACGGCCGCTACCGCAACATCACCGGCAATGTGGCCACCGCATGGGGTCTGCTGGCCGCCAGTGAGAAGAGCGGACGCCGCCTCTTCCTAGGTTCCTACCCCATCACCCCCGCTACCGACGTCATGGTCGAGCTGGCCAAGCACAAGAGCCTCGGTGCCCGTGTGTTCCAGGCAGAAGACGAGATTGCCGGTATCTGCTCCGCCATCGGCGCCAGCTACGCCGGTGCACTGGCATGCACCAGCACCTCAGGCCCCGGTCTGTCGCTGAAGAGCGAGGCTCTGGGTCTTGCCGTGATGACCGAGCTGCCGCTCGTTGTCGTCGACGTGCAGCGTGGCGGCCCCTCGACGGGTCTGCCCACCAAGACAGAGCAGAGCGACCTCGACCAGGCCCTCTATGGCCGCAACGGCGAGGCACCCCTAGTGGTGGTTGCCGCCTCGAGCTCGGCCAACTGCTTCTACTGGGCCTTCAACGCCGCCAAGATTGCCCTCGAGCACATGACCCCCGTGGTGCTGCTCACCGACGGCTATCTGGGCAACGGCAGTCAGCTGTTCAAGATTCCGAGCATGAAAGACATGCCCGAAATCAAGCCGCGTCTGGCCAAGGAGAACGACCCGAACTACCGCCCGTTCCGCCGCGACGAGGAGAAATTCGCCCGTGAGTGGGCTCTGCCCGGCATGGAAGGTCTGAGCCACCGCGTGGGCGGCTTGGAGAAGTGCCCCGACGGTCCGTTGAGCACCGACCCCGAGAACCACGCCTTGATGACCAAGAACCGTCAAGAGAAGGTGAACCGCGTGGCCAACTATATCCCCGACCAGGAGGTGACCGGCAACCCCGACGCCGACCTGCTCGTGGTGGGTTGGGGCGGCACCGCTGGCGCCCTCACCCTCGCCGTCGAGGAGATGAACAACGAAGGCAAGAAGGTGGCCTACACCCACTTCAACTACATCTGCCCGCTGCCGAAGAACACCGGCGACATCCTGCGCAAGTACAAGAAGATTGTGGTCTGCGAGCTGAACAACGGTCAGTTCTGCGGCTACCTGCGCACCCAGTTCCCCGAGTGCCCCATGACCCAGTACAACAAGATCATGGGCCTGCCCTTCGAGGTTGGTGAGTTGAAGGATGAGTTTAACAGATTGTTGGAAAAATAAAGACCTTAAAGTCCCTACGGACCATAAAGACCTTATAAAATAAAGATTATGGAAAAGCATTTTGTTCCCAAAGCGGATAAAGAATATACCAAGGCTGATTTCCAGAGCGACCAGATGGTGAAGTGGTGCCCGGGCTGCGGCGACCACGCCATCCTTGCCGCCCTGCTGGCCACCTTCCCCAAGACAGGCTACAAGAAAGAGAACGTGTGCATGGTCTCCGGTATCGGCTGCTCGAGCCGTATCCCCTACTATGTCGACACCTACGGTTTCCACAGCATCCACGGCCGTGCCTGTGCCATCGCCACGGGTGTAAAGCTCGCCAACCCTGAGCTCAGTGTGTGGGTCAACATGGGCGACGGTGACTCGATGGCAATCGGCGGCAACCACCTCATCCATGCCGTGCGTCGCAATCAGGACCTGAACATCACTATCTTCAACAATGAGATCTACGGTCTGACCAAGGGCCAGTACAGCCCGACGACCAAGTTCGGCCAGGTGACCAAGACCTCACCTTACGGCACCATCGACTACCCGTTCAACCCGGGAGAGCTCGTGATGGGCGCCCAGGGCACCTTCTTTGCCCGCACACTTGACTGCGTACCGCAGTTGAGCACCGAGTGCATGACCCGCGCCGCCAAACATGACGGTTGCTCGGTCACGGAGGTGCTGCAGAACTGCGTCATCTTCAACGACAAGACCCATGCCGCCATCACCGACCGTGCCGTTCGTGACGACCGTACCATCGTGCTCGAGCATGGCAAGCCCATGCTCTTCGGCAAGAACAAGGAGAAAGGTCTGCGTTTCAACGGTCGTCAGCTGGAGGTTGTCGCTCTCGGCGAAAACGGTATCACCATCGATGATATCATGGTGCACGACGAGACCACCGAGGATACCGGCATCCACATGATGCTGGCCCACATGGGCGGCGACCTGCCCGTGGCCCTCGGCGTTATCCGCAACGTGAAGAAAGTCAGCTACACCCAGCTCTATGAAGAGCAGATGGATGAGCAGATGAACATCGGCAAATACAAATGCATGGATGATCTGCTCAACAGTGGCGACACCTGGGAGGTGTGAACCCAGAAAGGTTGAGTTCCTATAGCGAGGCCAGCCGTCCCCAAGGGATGGCCGGCCTCTTTGTTTAAGGTGTTTACCGATGTCCGTCGGGGTTATTAACATATTTTTTTACTTTCATGTGCGCGCAATTCAAAATAATTATGTAATTTTGCAGACTACATATATACCTGGTGATATGAAGAAGATTATACTGAGTATTTTGACAATGTGCATCTTAGGTGGTGCTATGGCACAAAGCGCCAAGTGCGGCATCGAGACCAAAGCCCTGGTGCGCGAAGAGATTGCTGCCGGAGCGACTAGAATCGACTTTCTGGCAAAGATGTCGTCGGGATTCGACCGTGACCGACTGGCCAAGGTGGGTATCACCATCGGGGCTGAGGCCGGAGTTATTGTGACCCTGAATGTACCGGTGGAAAGTCTCGACATGCTGGAGAGTAACCGTGAGGTGCTTCAATACAGCATCTCGCACCGTGTGGCACAGCCGATGATGAACCGTACACGCGGCGATACGCGCACCGACCACGTTGAAACCGGTGACGGTGTGACCGGGGGTGTCGGGTTCGATGGCACAGGTGTCTATATCGGCATCACCGACTGGGGTTTCGACTACACCCACCCCAATTATAACTCCGGCAACGGGAACCGTCGTATTCTGCGTGCCTGGGATCATTTCCGTCTGAAAGGGCCTGCTCCCGAAGGCTTCACCCGTGGTACCGAGATCATCGGCTACAGCGCTCTACGCACCGCCAAAGGCGACACCTCGAACCTCTACGGCTATGGCACCCACGGCACCCATGTGGCCGGTATCTGTGCAGGTGCTGGTGCTGGCGAGGAGCATAAGTTCCGTGGCCAGGCTCCGGGTGCCAACCTGTTACTCTGCTCGTTTGACTTGGGTGAGGCCGCCTGGATGGAGGGTGTACAATGGATGAAGAACGTGGCCGCCGACAGTAACCGCCGACTGGTTATCAACAGCAGTTGGGGTATGTATTCCTTCAGTTGCCTGGACGGCATGTCGCTCCTCAGTCAAGCCATCAACAACTGGAGCGACGAAGGTGTGGTTTTCGTTACCAGCGCCGGTAACAACGGTGACGATGAATTCCATATCAGTCGCAACTTCGACACCACACCGGACACGCTCAAGACCGTACCCACCTACTATACCGCTGTTCCCGAAGCTATCGGCCAGTGCCTTATCATCTGGGGCGAACAGGGGCACGACTTCAGCGCCGGTTTCCGCTTGAAGAAAGGCGATCAGGTCTGGGCCAGCGACATGTTCAACACCGTCAATGGAGACACCATCCTCTATGACACCATGCTCTGCGACAGCGTGCCCATCCCCTACCGTGTACTCATGGAACGCGTCAATCCCAATGACCAACGGCCGCACATCCAGATGGATGTCAACCGTGGTGCAGGTATACAGCTACAGATGTTCCTCGCCGCCGACAACGGTACTGTTCACGCCTGGAATGTAGCCAACAAGACCAACCACGCCGGCAACGAAGGGGCTCCCTTCACCGACGGCAACTATGAAGGCTTCACCGCTGGCGATAACTTCTACGGCATCGGCGAGCCTGCTTGTGCCGCCAAAACCATCAGCGTGGCAGCCCACCAGGCCGACACCTGGTCCTATGACTCCACACTCTACAATACCGGCAATATCGCCTATTTCTCAAGTTATGGCCCCGCCCTCGGTGGCAATCAGAAACCCGAGATTTCAGCTCCTGGTTACGAGGTCAACTCGTCGATCAGCTGCTGGACCGATGGTCACTATGGTGCTACCGCCAGCGTCAACCAGGGTATGAACACCTACATCTGGAGCAAGATGAGCGGCACCTCCATGTCGGGCCCCGCCGTCACTGGCGTGGTAGCCCTGCTCCTCCAGGCAAACCCCTCACTGACCGTGGACGAGATTCGCGTGATCATCACAACAACCGCCCGCAACGACGACAAGACCGGCTCTCCGATAGCCAACCACACTCCCGACCAACGTTGGGGTTGGGGTAAAATCGACGCCCTCAACGCTGTCAACGAAGCCCTCCGCCGTGTCAGCATCCAACAGGCCGAGGAACTCCGCTTGCCTCTCCATATCTTCCCTAACCCAACCACCAACAGCATCACCATCAACACCGGTTGCGGCGAGCTTCAGACCCTGCAGGTATATTCCATCAGTGGCAACTGTGTAATCATGCAGCCCGTCACCACCGAGACCACCATCGATGTCAGCAACTGGGCCCGCGGCATCTACATTGTCCGTGTCGGAAGCCGAACCGAGAAATTGATACTCCAATAATGATAAAGCTGTTACAGAGGAACATGGCCCTGCAGGTGGTACTGATTCTTGCAGTACTGATACTGCTGTGGTTGCGCCCGTTGACGGTATCGCCCGCAATGGACGGTGGCGACCACCCGGCCATCCTCTACAGCCTGCTCTGCCAATGGTTCGCCTCCCTGCCTCGCCTAGCGGTCGTCATCGCCATGCTCCTGATGCTCGCCGAAGGCATCATGCTTAACCTGCTTTTGGCCAACGTGAACCTTGTATCGCAAAACAGCCTCCTTCCCACACTGCTTTACATTGTCGCCATGAGCGCCGGTGCCACCACCTTGACACCTCTGGTTCTGGTCAATGCCGCACTCATCGCCTGCCTCAACCAACTCATGCTTCGCGGCACACTCCTGACCATCTCCCTCAGCAAAGCCTGCGGCGCCACCCTCCTCATCGGCATCGCCTCACTCTTCTACCAGCCCGCCGCTCTGCTCATCCTGAGCTATCTCCTCATCGCCGCCAACTACCGCCTCTACAGCTGGCGAGACTGGGCCGTCATGATACTCGGCTTTGCCGCCCCCTACCTCATGCTCATTCTGGTCCTCTTCATGACCGACAGCCTCGCCGGTTGGTGGCAGCAAACCCTCGCAAGCCTCATCCCGTCGCTTCAACTGGGCTCCACCTCCCTCCCCTCCATAGCCAGCATCGTGCTGGCGGGAATATTCCTTTGGAGCATCCTCCTCCTGCTCAGCCGTATGAGCGAGCGACCCGTACTCTGGCAACGCAATGCCTCCACCGTCCTCCTCTGCTCCGTCGGAGCCTTGGGCATGATGTTCTTCTCCACCCTCATCCCCATCCGCATAGCACTCTTCGCCATACCCTTCTGCTTCAGCACCAACCGAATGCTCACCACGGCCTTCGAAACCGCCACGGGTTTCGGCCGCAAGAGACAACGCCTCTGGATCTACGACTCCCTCCTCGTTCTCATCCTAATCGCCGCCTTCCTATGCTAGACTCCCATCTCATACCTGGTCGCCGCGAGGCGGGATGCGACGAGGCCGGACGCGGCCCCTTGGCCGGACCCGTTGTGGCTGCCGCCGTACTCCTCCCCGAAGGCTACTCCAACCCAATGCTCAACGACTCCAAGCAACTCTCCGAACGTCAGCGCTCCTCTCTCAGAAAAGAAATCGAACAGTCGGCAGCCGCCTGGGCCGTCGCCGTAGTCGGCGCCGATCAGGTCGACCGCCTCAACATACTCCACGCCTCCACCCACGCCATGTCCCTCGCCGCCAACGCCCTCCTGGGTCACAACGCCGACGGCGTCATCTCTGGCGGCACCCATCTCGGACGGCTCAAACCACAGTTCCTCCTCATCGACGGCAACCGCTTCTACAACGAAACTCCCCTTCCCTACCAGTGCATTGTCAAAGGCGACGCCCGCCTCATGCCCGTCGCCGCCGCCTCCATCCTCGCCAAAACCTACCGCGACGACATCATGCTCCAGCTCCACCGCCAATTCCCTCTCTATGGCTGGGCCCACAACAAAGGCTACCCCACCCCCGACCACTACCGCGCCATCGAGCAGCACGGCGTCACACCCCACCACCGTCACTCCTTCACCCTTTATCGTCAACATACATTATTCGAATAGCACCATGCTCCAATTCATCAAGGAAATACACCGCAAACACCTCATCCGCGACCTCAAGGCCGCTCCCCGCGAGAAGAAAATCGACAACATCGACCAGGTCCGCCGCATCGGCGTCATCTGCCGCCTCGACGACGAACAGCACTGGAACATCCTCCACCACTTCGCCAAAGTCATGGAAAACCAGGGCAAGGAAATCCACATCATCGCCCTCCTCCAGAAAGATCAGGAAATCGGATTCGTCATCACACACCAGGCCACCTACATCGTCCGCTCCAAAACCGACCTCAACTTCTGGGGTCTCCCAAGCCACGAATCCATCCGCCCCTTCGTAGACCAACACTACGACCTCCTCATCGACACCATCGGCGAGCAGAACTTCTTCTCACAGTACATCGCACTCCGCACCGACGCCTCCCTCAAAGTCGTCTACGCCACCCCCGCCGAGGACCCCTCCGAAATCTTCGACCTCATCATCCGCGGCGACGGCCAGGTCGAACTCAAAGGCTTCTTCAACAACGTCATCGAATACCTCAGCATGATCAAAAAATAACCCCCCCATCATGAAAAACCCCATATTCTCAGGCACCGGCGTCGCCCTCGTCACCCCCTTCCGCCGTCAGCAGGAAACCGTCGACTTCACCCGCCTCGAAGCACTCATCGAACACATCGTCACCTCCGGCGTCGACTACATCGTCGCCCTCGGCACCACATCCGAAGCCGCCACCCTCACCCCCAGCGAGCGCGCCGCCGTCCAGGAATTCATCGTCGAAACCGTCAGCGGACGACTACCCGTCATGCTCGGACTCGGCGCCAACAACACCCTCAGCCTCACCGACACCCTCGCCCGCACCAACTTCGACGGCATCTCAGCCATCCTCTCCGTCACTCCCTTCTACAACAAACCCAACCAGCGCGGACTCCTCGCCCACTACCGCGCCGTCGCCGAAGCCTCACCAGTCCCCGTTGTCATCTACAACGTCCCCGGCCGCACCGGCGTCAACATCTCCGCCGAGACCACACTCACCCTCGCCCACGAATGCCCCAACATCATCGGCATCAAGGAAGCCTCCGGCAACATCCCACAAGTCATGGAAATCCTCCGCAACCGGCCCGCCGGCTTCCGCGTCATCTCAGGCGACGACGCACTCACACTCCCACTCATCGCACTCGGAGCCGACGGCGTCATCTCAGTCATCGCCAACGCCCTCCCCAGGGACACCTCCGACCTCGTCCGCTACGCCGCCAAAGGCGACCTCCGCCGCGCACTCCCCATCCACTACCGCCTCCTCCCACTCGTCAACGCCATCTTCGAAGAAGGCAACCCCACAGGCATCAAGGCACTCCTCGAAGCACAGGGCCGCATCTCCAACGTCCTCCGACTCCCACTCGTCAAAGCATCCAAAACCCTCGCCAACAAAATCACCACACTCTACGCCGAATACCAAAACACCTGACACCACCCACCACTACCCACTACCCACTACCCACTCCCCACTCAAAACAACCAAAACACACAACCCAATGAACATCGAGGACAGGTTACAACAAGTGCGCGCCGAATACCTCCGTCGCATCTCGCAGGGCGACAGCACCCTCCTCCGTCAGGTCCAACACCACCTCGCCTCACGGACCGGCAAAATGCTCCGTCCCCGCATCCTCCTCCTCGCCGCCGCCACACTCGGCCCCGACCGACTCCTCGCCCCTCGCACACTACTCCTCGCCGTAGCCGTCGAAATGCTCCACAACGCCTCCCTCCTCCACGACGACGTCATCGACCGCTCCCCCACCCGCCGCGGACAACCCTCTGTCAACGCCCGCTGGAACAACGCTGTAGCCGTCCTTGTAGGCGACTACCTCCTCGCACTCGTCATGCAACTACTCGACGAAATCAACGACCCCGACGCCGCCCGCCTCGTCAACCAAACCGTCCTCTCCATGGTCCAAGCCGAACTCCTCGCCCAGCAACTCGACACCGACAACAGCCACCTCACCCCCGACAACTACCTCACAATCATCGACGGAAAAACAGCCAACCTCTTCGCCACAGCCGCCGCACTCGGCAACCCCGCCTACCGCGACTTCGGACTCCACTACGGCCGCCTCTTCCAACTCCGCGACGACATCGACGACCACGAAGAAAACAGCCACACGCGGCAACTCATCCAACAAGAAGAAAATGCAATAAAAAACCTTCCCATCATACTAAACATATAAAAACAAACAAAAAAACATACACCATGAAACGAATCCTTCTCGCCCTCTGCGGCCTCCTCATCGCCGGCACCCTCTGCGCCCAAAACGCCAAACTGCCCACCGGCGTCGCCCTCCGCACCCTCGACGGCAAAAGCGTCACCTCCGACATCATCCAGAACAACGGCCGCCCCATCATCATCAGCTTCTGGGCCACATGGTGCGGACCCTGTATGCTCGAGCTCAAAACCATCCGCGAACAGTACGACGAATGGGTCGAAGAAACAGGCCTACAGATGTTTATCGTCTCCATTGACGACGCACGCACCGCCAACCGCGTCAAAGGCGTGGCCGAAAAACAAGGCTGGAGCGACACCGGAGACGACGAATACGCCCACTACTACCAAGTGCTCCTCGACAGCAACCGCGAATTCGCATCGGCCCTCAACATCGGCCAGGATCCTCCCCACACCTTCGTCATCAACAGCCAGGGCGAAATCGTCTGGCAGCATAAAGGCTACCAACCCGGCGCCGAAGAAGAACTCATCGAACAGGTACGCGCACTCCTCAAATAACACAACCGACTGACAACCAACCATAAACACCCAGCAGCTACCACCCAACTCCCTCACAAAGCCCTATATACTGGCTGGAACCTTGCTGAAAACCCCCATTTTTCAGCAAGGTTCCAGCAAGGTATCAGCCAGCAATCAGCGCAAAAACCTGTATGATAGTACGTTAGAGTGTACTAGTTCACTCTGTTTTATTGACCCTCAACCGATTACGTCAATCCTTTAAGATATGAGAATAAAAAGTCTACTCCTGGCCACAGCGGCCTTCTGTCTCGCCTCAGCCGCCTCGGCACAGGGCATCATGGGCGGCCACGTCACCGGAAACATACAGCTCGACGGCCAGATGAGCCACGCCGACACCGTCATCGGCGCCCAGGATGTCCCCGAAGGCCTCAAAATGAACGCCCGTGCCGACATCCTCTACACCAACGGCGACTTCAGCGCCGGCCTCCGCTTCGAAGCTTACCAGACGCCCCTGCTCGGCTTCAACCCGCAATACACCGGCCAGGGCATTGCCCACTACTTCGTGGCCTACAAGAGCAAACGCATCAGCGTCACCGCCGGCCACTTCTACGAACAGTTCGGTTCCGGCATGATCCTCCGCGCCTACGAAGACCGCTACCTCGGGCTCGACAACGCCCTCCTCGGCCTCAACGTCACCCTGCGTCCCGTCGACGGTCTGACCCTCAAGGCCCTCGCCGGCAAACAACGCGTCTACTGGGACTACGGCAACGGCCTCGTCCGCGGCATCGATGCCGAAGCCGACCTCAACAGCCTCATCCGCTGCATGAACGACAGCAAGCTCCACCTGACACTGGGAGCCGGCTTCGTCAGCAAATACGAGGACGACGAAAGCATCCCCTCCGCCGCCGACCCCGCCAGCCGTCTCAACCTGCCACTCAACGTCGGCGCCGCCGCCTTCCGACTCAACCTCGACTACGGACACTTCACCCTCCAGACCGAATACGCCCGCAAAGGGCAGGACCCCTCGAAAATCAACGACTACATCTACCGCCCCGGCGAGGCACTTATGGTCAATATGAGCTACTCGCGTCGCGGCCTCAGCGCTTCGCTCCAGGCCAAACACATCGACAACATGGGCTTCAAATCCGTCCGCAGCCAGGCCGGCGAGATGCTCTTCATCAACTACCTGCCCGCCATCAACAAGCAGTACACCTACGCCTCGCTGACCATGTTCCCCTATGTCACCCAGGTCAACGGTGAAAACGGCATCCAGGGCGAGCTGGCCTACCGCTTCAAGAAGGGCACACTCCTCGGCGGCAAGTACGGCACCGACCTGACACTCAACGCCTCCACCATCTATGGCCTCGACTCCGTACGCATCGGCGGCGCCGGCACCGACGGCTACACCGCCTCCTGGCTCGGCCTCGGCGACCACTACTTCACCGACGCTTCGGTCGAAGTGGAGAAAAAACTCAACAAGAAACTGACCCTCACCGCCATATATTGCTACCAAGAATTCAATCCCGCCGTCGAAGGTGAAGACCCCGACCTCTACCACAACCACATCGTAGTGGGCGACCTCCACTGGCGCGTCAACAAGAAAAACGCCCTGCACTTCAAGGCCGAATGGATGGGTAGCGACAGCCGCTACGCCCCCGACGAGGGCCATACCGACCGCCGTGCCGGCGACTGGGTCATGGGATTCGTCGAATGGTCCATCGGCACCCACTGGTTCCTCTCCGCCAGCGACCAGTACGCCTACAACGACGGCACTGGCAACTACCCCAGCGTCGCCGTCGGCTACTCGCACGGCACCACCCGTCTCCAGATCGGCTACGGCAAACAACGCGAAGGACTGCTCTGCATCGGTGGCGTCTGCCGTCCCGTCCCTGCCAGCAACGGTCTCACCTTCAGCCTTTCAACCAGTTTCTAAACACCTCCCGATCATGAAAAAGTCAATCATAAGCCTCTGTGCATCTGTCCTCCTTTTTGCCGCCTGCGACAAGATTGCACCCGAAGAATACACCCTGAACACCGGCGGCGGAAGCAACTGGACCAGCGCCAACGTCCACCGTGCCTTCGTCGAAAAGTACACCGGTCCCAAGTGCAAGAACTGCCCTATGGCCGACATCACCCTCGATGCCGCCCACCATCAGTTCGGCGACAAGCTGGTCATCATCAGCATCAACTACCCCACCGGCCAGGGAATTCCCTGGGCCGACAACCCCGACCTGCGCACCGAAGACGGAACAGCCTGGTCGCAATACCTCGGTATCAGCGAATTACCCTCAGCCTACCTCAACCGTGGTTCGCACCAATACACCGGCAGCATGAGCGAAATCGCCGCCGATATCGAAACCGTTGTCAACCAAACGCCACAGGCTGGTATCGAAGTCACTGCCACTGCCGACGGCAGCACCATCGGCATCGACGTCGATGTGGAGCTCTACAGCCAGTTCGACGACGGCCTGACCCTCACGCTGGCCCTGACCGAAGACTCGCTGGTCTACAAACAGTCGATGCCCGAAGGCGAACCTGTCGACGACTATGTCCACAACCACATGCTGCGTGATGTCATCACAAGCACCTGGGGCGACGACATCCCGATGGAAGGCCTCGCCGGAGAACACAAAATAGGCCACTTCTCATACACGGTGACCGACAGCGAAATCAAGTTGCAGAACTGTCACATCGTAGCCCTCCTCTCACGCAAGAGCGACCGCAGTGTCGTCAACTGCGCCGAGACCACCATCAACTAAACTCCGCATGAACAAGCGAATACTCGGCCTGGCGCTACCCAACATCATCACCAACATCACTGTACCCCTGCTGGGTATGGTGGACATGGCCATTGTGGGGCACCTCTCGTCGAGTCATATCGGCGCCATCACCATCGGCACATCCATCTTCAACCTCATCTACTGGAACTTCGGTTTCCTCCGCATGGGTACCAGCGGCTTCACTGCCCAGGCCTTCGGAGCTCGCCGTTGGGACGAAGTCATAGCAACCCTCATCCGGGCCACCAGCCTGGCCCTGACCATCGCCTTGCTGCTCATCGTCCTGCAATGGCCCATCTCGAGGCTCGCACTGATCATCTTCGAAGGTAGCGACGAGGTGATGCGCATGGCGTTGACCTACTTCTTCATCCGCATCTGGGCCGCTCCAGCCACCCTGGGACTCTACGCCATCAAGGGCTGGTTCATCGGAATGCAGGACTCGAAGACGCCAATGTGGATTGCCATTGCACTCAATGTGGTCAACATCATCGCCTCGCTCCTCTTCGTCTTGGTTTTGCACTGGGACATCGCCGGAGTGGCACTGGGTACCGTGGTGGCCAACTACAGCGGCCTGGCGTTGGCGCTCATCTTCCTCAGTCGCCGTCTGCATCGCGACCATTATCTCTCGTCCCTGAAAATCAGTCCATCCACTATCAAAAATGCCCTGCATTGGAACGAGATGCGACGTTTCTTCAAAGTCAATGGGGACATCTTCCTCCGTACCATCTGCCTGTCGGCTGTCTTCACCTTCATCACTGCCGCCAGCGGCCGTATCAGCGACGAAGTACTGGCCATTGACGCCTTGCTACTGCAATTCTTCACCCTCTTCAGCTACATCATGGACGGTTTCGCTTATGCTGGTGAAGCGTTGGTAGGACGCTATATCGGTGCCCATCAGTCACGCCAACTGCGCCTCTCTGTACGCCTTCTCCTCCTTTGGGGACTCATACTGACGGCTTTCTTCACCCTGCTCTACGCCCTCTTCAGCCAACAGTTCCTCCACATTTTCACCTCTGACACAACACTTATCGCTGCTGCCGGCGACTATCTGTTCTGGGTACTTGCAATACCTGTGTGCGGTTTTGCGGCCTTCCTCTTCGACGGCATCTTCATCGGTGCCACCGCCTCACGCACCATGCGCAACGCTATGTTTGTCGCCACTGCAGCATTCTTCCTCATATACTTCGGTTTCAAAGCACTAGTATCCAACAATTACCAACTCACCACGCATCAATGGAACAACATACTATGGATTGCCTTTATGGTGTTCCTCATCCTGCGTGGCTTGCTGCAAGGATTGCGTGTACGCAAAGATATCTACTCCCAGACAAAATGAAACGACTCATACTCTCTCTACTAATCCTCTTACTGACCGTTGCTGTCAACGCCCAGCCCGACAGGCCAAAGGTGGCTGTGGTGCTATCAGGCGGCGGCGCCAAAGGAGTGGCCCATATCAGTGCCCTCAAAGTCATCGAAGAGGCTGGCTTCCCCATTGATATCGTCTGCGGTACCAGTATGGGAGCCCTCATCGGCAGTCTCTATAGCATCGGCTATTCGACCGACTTCCTCGACTCATTGGTACGCTCACAAGACTGGGCCGCCCTCCTCAGCGATCGCACCGATCCAGCCTATCTTACTCTACGCCAGCGTGAAGAGCAGAACACCTATGCTGTCATCCGTGGCCTTGGTGGCAATCAACCCCAACGTGGAGGTCTCATCCGTGGCCGCAATCTAGACCTTCTTTTCCGTCGTCTATGTACTGGTTACTTGGACAGTATCAGCTTTGACAGCCTCCCTATTCCCTTTGCCTGTATTGCCACCGATATAGTCACCAACAAGGAGGTGGTGTTTCACAGCGGTCACCTCATTCGGGCCATGCGGGCCTCTATGGCCATCCCAGGAGTTTTCACCCCTGTCCGTATGGGTAATATGGTACTACTTGATGGCGGCCTACGCAACAACTACCCTGCCGACGTGGCCCGTGCCATGGGTGCAGATATCGTCATCGGTATCAGCGTTCAAGATCTCATGACCCGATCTGAGGACATAAATGATGTCGGCGCCGTCATGGGCCAGCTCATCAGCATCAACAGCCGTAACAAATTCACCGACAATATCAAGCTGAGCGATATCTTCATCCATGTCGACGTCAGTGGCTACAGTGCCGCCAGCTTCACCAATTCTTCCATCGATACTCTCCTGCATCGTGGCGACATGGCCTCTCGCAAACTATGGGGTCAACTTCTTGCCTTACGCCATCGCTACAATATTGACAGCGTTGTATATCCACGTCCCGATGCACGACATGCCATAACTGAAATGGATGACGAAACTGCCCCTGCTTCCTCTGTCGTCCACCATCCTATCGCCAGTGCAGGCTTCCGCTTCGACTCTGAAGAGATGGGTGCAATCCAACTGGGGGTCAAATTCCCCTTGCAGGCTTCTGTTCCCATGGGGCTTACCGGTACCCTTCGACTCGGTCGTCGTATCATGGCCCGTGCCGAAGCCACCATGCTCACTCGCCATCACGGATTCAATCCCACTCTTGCCTATACACTACGGATCAACGACATAGATATATACACCGCTGGTGTCCGTACTCATAACATACGTTACCGCCAACATTCTGTTGACCTCACTCCCATCGACCTTCGTCTTCACCGCTATACCATCCACGCAGGGCTACGATGGGACTACTTCGATTATTATGGTCAACTCCTTTCTTCAACCGGAAACATTCCTCCGCTCGACGACGACAACTACTTCTCCTATCACGCCAGCGCCGACCTTAACACCGAGAACGACTGGTATTTCCCCACCCATGGCACTCGTTTCCATGCTGCTTATGCTTACCGTACCACCAACTTTTACAACTATGACGGGCAGGCTGGATTGAGCGATATCATTGCCCACTGGCGCATCAATCTGCCTTTCGCCGACCAATGGGCACTCCAACCCATGCTCTACTCTCGTTTCCTTATGGGTCATGACGCACCGTTGGCGTTCATCAACATTATGGGCGGTAATCATTTCGGCCTCATCGTAGAACAACAGATGCCCTTCGCCGGCCTTGGACATATCGAAATCCTAGATCGTCATCTTGCCGCTGCACAACTCCAACTGCAATACAACATCCACAAAAGCCATTACATCCACTTGCGTGCTGCTGCAGCCTACCACACCGACGACCTAAGTCTGCTTGATCCTAACGGACTTATTTTGGGCTTCCAAGGTGCCTATTTCTACAACACCATCATCGGCCCGATCGGTGCCAGTATTGGTTACACTTCTCTCACCCACAGCCCTTATTTCTACATCAATATCGGACACATCTTCTAGTACCCATGAGTTCACTCCATGTCATCATGCCCGTCAAAGATTCGCCCGACACCACCCGTCAGGCAATCGAGGCGCTACTCCATACCGACGGCGGTATTGATTTTACTGTCTACAACGACTTTAGCACTCCGGAAAACACCGCTCTCTTGACCGATCTGGCCCATCAACACGGCTTCCGGCTCATCAACTGGGCAGACCATACCGACCATCCATCGCCCAACTATCGACTCACCCTTCAGAATGCCCGCCGACGAGCTTTGGCCGAAAAAGCGCACTTGGTTATCGTCGAAAGCGACGTCCTGGTTCAACCCGATACCCTTAGGCGGTTGGAGGCCTCTGCAACCGACGGGGTCGGATTGGTAGCCGCTGTTACGGTCGACACCGACGGTCAGATCAATTTTCCATACAACTATGCCACACGCCTCCACGGCGATGTTGTCAACACCCGTAAGCGTTTCAGTTTCTGTTGTACACTCCTCTCCCTTTCGTTGCTCCAAGCTTTTGACTTCGAACTGCTTGACCCCGAAAAGTCGTGGTATGACGTCACCATCTCGCATCAATCCATCCACCTTGGATTCCACAATCTGCTGATGCTCAACAACCCCGTCGTCCATCGTCCCCACTCTTCACGCCCTTGGAAACAGCTTAAATACACCCACCCCATCCAATATTATTGGCAAAAAATCACCCGCCATCGCGACCGAATATGAAAATCTACAGTCTCCTCGTTGTCAAGGATGAAGCCGATGTCATCGCACATAGCTTGCGCGATGCCTGCCGATGGAGCGACCGCGTCATCGTTATCGACAACGGTAGCACCGACGGCACCTGGGAAATCGTCAAGCAACTCGCTGTCGAACAGCCCTGTATCGTCCCTTTTCTCCGCTACGAAGGACCCTTCCATATCGGTCTTCGAGCTCGTGCTTTCCATGCCTTCCGACACGAGATGCACCTGAGCGACTGGTGGTGTGTCCGCCTCGACGCCGACGAGTTCTACCCGGGCGATGTACGAACCTTCCTCAAACACATCCCTTGGTACTACCGTACAGTCAAAAAAACAAGTACCGACTACGTAATTACCTACGAAGACCTTGACGAGAATCTACTGACTGGTGACTTCTCCGTCGACCGTATGCAGCTGCGTTACAGCCTCCCCACTCAACGAGCCGAACGGCGTTTCATGCGCCACTCTCCCTTCCTCGTCTGGCTCAGCCGTTGGCGTTACCCGCACCCTTGGGGATTTGTGGCACCGGAACGCATCCCCGTCGACCATTATCAGTACCGCTCACCCGAGCAGATGCAACGTCGCTACGACAACCGGCAACAGGCACGAGCTGACGGGTGCGGCTCCTTCTCGCACGAGACCGGAAACGGATGGCGAGACTACTTGCTCCACCGTGACCAATGTACACAACACTAAGGGGCACAATCAAATAGAGCATGCTGCTCGGACTGCCTCCATTGTCCGATTTGTTACGTAACGATAAATACCAGATATTCTGCATTTTCCGTACACCTTCCTTACACCATCCTTACACCAACCATACCCCACCTTTACCCTTGGACGGTGTTGGAGTAATATTAATGATGTACAATGCATCAGGAAAAAAGAAGAGAGAGCTGGACAAATGTCCAGCTCTCTCTTAGTATGTAGCGGGAATCAGACTTGAACTGATGACCTCCGGGTTATGAATCCAGCGCTCTAACCAGCTGAGCTATCCCGCCATCATTTTCTTTTTGAAAACGGGTGCAAAAGTACTACTTTTTTCCGACATGGCAAAATAAAAATGTAAAATAAATCACAATCCTCTATTTACCAAATCATTGTAATGACTGTTAACAAAAGAAGGCAGGTGGATTCCCAACACAATATACCTATTTAATCAAGGAAATCAAGGTGTCACGAGAAGTCCACTGATGTTACCCCCTATTGAATCACATCGGGCTCCTGTAACAGAGGCCAATGTGTTAATCTGATTTGTCAGACGAAGATAGCCCAAAAGAGCAAAGATCAGGGCCTCCTTATAGTTGACAATCAATGCGTCTGGCACGGTAATACTTGTATCCGGGCAGTACTCTCCAATGAGTTCCAACAGATAATTATTGAAAGCGCCACCGCCAGTGACAAGCAGTTTCCCGATGCCATGTCTCTTGACTACAACTGAGATCTGCTGGGCAATGTGGGAAGTAGTAGTGGCAAGAAGATCCTCAACGGAAATGTTGGAGGCCTCCACCAGTGGCCAGAAGTGTGATATAAACCACTCTTTACCAAGAGACTTAGGACCCGTCAACCTGTAGTATTCCAACCCGTTGAGGGTAGACAGGAGACAAGTGTGGACACTACCGCGACGGGCGTTGCCCCCCTCGGGGTCGTAGTCGAGCCCCAAACGACCGGCCAGACGATTAAGAGCCATGTTGCAAGGGCAGATATCGAAGGCGACACGATGATGGTTTTCAGTGCGATATGATATGTTGGCAATACCACCGAGGTTCAGGCAGGCATCGTATTCGCCGAAGAGCAATTCGTCACCGATGGGTACCAAAGGAGCCCCTTGTCCGCCGAGGGCCACATCAAGGGTACGGAAATTGCTCACAACCGGCAGGCTTGTCTCGGCTGCGATGGAATCACCGTCACCAATCTGGGTGGTAAGAGCCGAATCAGGCTGATGGAAAATCGTGTGACCATGCGATGCAATAGCATCGACATGCACGTTTTTATCACTTAGAAACTGCTTGATTATCTTGCCAAAATAACACCCCAACTCAACATTTGCTTTAGCATATTCCAAAGCTGAAGAATGCTCAAGAGCGGAGAGTCTTTGACGCCACTCGGCAGGATATGGCACCGTCTGGGCGGCATGAATTGTATAATACATGGCATCAATGTCACACAGAGCCAAGTCAACCCCGTCGAGTGAAGTACCGGACATCAATCCTAATATAATCATATACAAATTATTATATCAATTATCTTATATAAGAACTGAGTATTGAATCGCAGAAATAGTTGTTATAAAGATCGACTCCTAGCTGGTTGAGATGACCTTCGTCGTAGTAATGAAGAGAGTCTGAAAGGGATGAAAGCTGATTAAAGTAAAACTTTCCATAATTAGTTATTATATTATGAAAATCAGTATGATTAGTATATGAAGATTGTAGAGAGCGGGTATCAGGGACTTCAACCAGGATATATGGTATCTTACGCTTCCTCAACATGTGGGTGCAACGTTGCAAGGCGGTAAGTTGGCTATGCCTCGGAGCGATGGTGGTGGGAGGAAAGGCGTGTGGGGAATAGTATTCGACTATACGTTCTACATAACCACCTTTGACATAAGTGTTCCCATTCGACTCGACAGGCTCTTCGAAGTGGCGGTATTCTGCCGAGAAGGTGTTGTGGAAAGCGGCATAGATGGCGGTGCAAAACACCTTGGCATTGTGTTCCCGAAGCACCATCGGCACATTGCACCACGACGGAGGCAAGTTGGAAAGCAGGTAGAGCGACGACTCTACCCCGTCGTTTGCCACCACATCGGGATGAACTTCGATGACTACAAACCTGGGATTCAGGCCATCCAAATACCTGTGCAGCAGCATTTCTGTCTGAATATAGGACTGATTGGACGAGCCAAGGTTGAATGATTTAAACCCACGCTCAGCATAGATGCGGGTATCGAAAGTGCGGTAGGCATGAGACGAACCGAGAAAAAGCACGTCGACCTGACCGACCGTGTCGGCCTCATGGAAACGGGTGAAGGAATGGTCGTCGTGACCAAGATAATAGACCACGTTGGTCAAACGCCCTGTACCACCCAACAAACAGAGCAACAAGGTCGTACCCAACAGCGCGACGGGGATAAAAAGGATAATATGTAGCAGAAAACGTTTCAAAACTGAAAGTATATAAAAGGCATCTCAGAGGTCTGCATAAAAGCCACCATAATGAATATCAAGACAGTATATATAATCCACCGAAGCCAGCGATGCCGTGGCAACTGTTCGAAGGGGTGCCCGCCACAGCGCCCAATCCACTCGACCACGAGCATCAGCAACAACGCAGGTAGAATGATGAAATAACTCCCTTCGGTCGGAGAAAGGAACGCCCCCTGCCGGAAGAGCCCGCCCAAATAATTGACAGCAAAGCCAATAGAAGGGGAACGGAAAAGAACCCATCCTATCGTAACAAGCATGAATGTCAGCACCATACGCCCCGCATCGATGAGTGTAGGCAGTCGACGACCGTCGGCCACCACATCGCGATAGCGACGGTTGCGCCCGAGCAGGATCAAGGGTAGAAAGAGCAATGCATGGAAGAAGCCCCACACCAGGAAAGTCCAGTTGGCGCCATGCCATATACCACTGAGCAAGAAGATGATAAAGGTGTTTCGCACCATCTTCCAGCGACCTACACGACTGCCGCCAAGGGGTATGTAGACATAGTCGCGGAACCATGTGGTCAACGAGATGTGCCAGCGACGCCAAAACTCGGCCACGTCGCGACTGAAATAGGGCACATTGAAATTACGCCGCAGCTTGATACCGAACAACTTGGCTGTACCGATGGCAATATCGGAATAGCCCGAGAAGTCACCATAGATCTGGAACGAGAAGAAGATGGCCGCCACGACGAGCGTGAGGCCGCCGAAGGCCGAGGGATCGGCATAGACACGGTCGACATAAAGAGCACAACCGTCGGCCACAACGAGTTTTTTGAAGAAGCCCCACAGCATCTGCCGAAGGCCGTCAACAGCTAAATCGGCATCGAAACGGCGTTCGCACTCGAACTGAGGCAACAGACTGGTTGCGCGTTCGATAGGGCCTGCCACCAGCTGTGGGAAGAATGCCACATAGGCAAAAAAGGCCACCACGTCGTGTGTGGGTCGGATGGAGCGTCGGTAGACATCGATCGAATAGCTGAGCGCCTGGAAAGTGTAGAACGAGATGCCTACCGGCAGCACCAGATGCAACAACAACCGGTCGGCATGTCCCCCGAGAAAGAGGTCGGCAAAGGACTGGGCAAAAAAGTCATAATACTTGAAAATACCGAGTATCAGTATGTTGATCAGCACATTACTCCACAACACCACCGTGCGTCCCCTCCCCTGCAGCCGCTCGATGCCAAGGCCGCTGAGGTAGGAACAAAGCGACGTGAAAACAATCAAAAGCAGGAAACGGGGGTCCCACCATCCGTAGAAGAGGTAGGATGCCGCCAGCACAAAGAGGTTCTGCACACGCAACGAGCGACGCAAAAACCAGTAAATCAGGAATACCGCTGGCAAGAAAAGGGCAAAATGCAACGAGTTGAACAGCATAATTCCGAATGCAAAAATACGAAAAAAAATTGAAATCACCCTCCTACCTGCTCCCATATAACGCCCTATCAACTCGCTGGATGCTGGCTGAAAACAGTGGTTTTTCAGCAAGGGTTCAGCAAGGTATCAGCCAGCAATCAGCGTAATAACCTGACGGATAGTGCGTTAAGGTGTACTATCTCCGTATAAAACACTGAGCAACAACACATTGGATGCATTTTTAATGAAATTAACATTTATTTTGCCATATCTGAAAGTTTTTGTACTTTTGCAGTACGAAACAAATAAGAACACATAAACACAACAGCCATGAAACGCATTGCAATCTTAGTAGTTACGGTACTGATGAGCCTCACGGCCTCGGCCAATTCAATCCGCTACTTCACCTTTCCACAGGCCCAGCGCACGGTGCAATACCTCAACGCGCAGCAGGAGATGATGATCTACTGCGGGTACGATTACGAAATCGAGACCTATGTGCTGATCAACGAGGTCTGGATGGAGCGCGTCAACTCGGCCTACTACGAGTTGTGGGTCTACGGTTACGACGCCTATACGGGTGACGAAATCTACATGCCGCTCGACCTGCAGTGCGTATGGCTCTTCAGTGCCGGCAGGATGTACAACGCGGCGCAGTACCTGCGCTTCCACGCAACGGTCCGGATGCCGAGCTTCAGATGGCATGTACCTGCCTACCATCCCTATACACGCCGGCCTCACATCGCAGGCTATATGCGCACCTACCACTACGACATCCACCGTCACGGCTGGATGCCGCCGGCACCGCCGAGAGGTGGCTGGGGCCCGCACACACAGCCTCCGCTGCCGCCCTACTACATGCGTACGCCGCAGACCCCCGCCCCTGCCCCCACAAGCACCTGGACGCCCGGTGTAGACCACCCACAAGTGATCAGTGGCACACGGAACAGCAACAGCTCGACCCAGCCGACCACACGCTCTTCGTCGGGCAGTAGCAACACCGGAACCCCGAATGCCACCACACAGCGCAACAGCGGTGCAGCCCGCAGCGGCAACACCACCACCAGCACAACCACCCGCTCGAGCGACAACAACACCGGCACCTCGACCCGCGGATCCAGCACACCGACCCGCAGCACGAGCACCACGCCCACACGAAGCAACACGGGCACAACCGCTACGTCGACCCGCGGCACCGACACCAACGCCACTACCCGCAGCACCACCGGATCATCGCGCAGCACTACCGGTACCTCGCGCAGCACCAATACAGGCTCGAGCCGCAGCACCACCGGCACCTCGACCGGCAACAGCCGTAGCACTACCGGAACCTCGACCCGCAGCACCACAACCACCAATTCGCGCAACGCCTCGACCAACAGTAACAACACACGAACCACGTCGCGCAACAACAACACGACACAGCGTTAAAATCCCCAGTGGATCGTCTATCGAAACAGAAATAAAATCATGAAGGCTAGTGAATTAGTCCTTGCCCCCGACGGCAAACTCTACCACATACACCTCGACAGCAGCACCTTGGCCAACAAGGTGCTGCTCGTTGGTGACCCCGGCCGGGTGGAGATGTTCCGCGGCATCTTCGAGACGGTCGAATACGAATCGACCAACCGCGAACTCCATGCCCTCACCGGTTGCTACCACGGTACCCGCATGACGGCCCTCTCGACCGGCATGGGATGCGACAATATCGACATCGTAATGACCGAGTTGGACGCCGCCCTAAGGGTGCAAAACGGAGAGTGGACAGAGGGTTGCGACCGTCATCTGGAAGTGGTACGCATCGGTACCAGCGGCTCGTTGCAGGCCGATATCGACTGTGGCAGCCATGTGGCCGCAGCCTATGCCATCGGTCTCGACGGATTGATGAACTACTATCGGGAATGGGTGTCGCCGCTACCGGAGATGGAACAGCGCTTCAGGTCGCACATGGGACTCGACCAGCGGTTGGCCATGCCCTACTGTGTACAGGGAAGTACCCATCTGTTGAAACGTGTTGCGCACGACATGCATCACGGCATCACCGCCACTGCCCCCGGCTTCTACGGCCCACAAGGGCGTACAATCCGACTGCATCCGTCGATTGACGGTTTGAATGAGAGGCTAGCTTCATTCAGTTTTGGCGGTACACCTGTGACCAATCTGGAGATGGAGACGTCGGCCATCTATGGTTTTAGCCATCTGCTTGACCATGAAGCACTGACAGTCTGTCTTATCATCGCCAACCGCCCCAAAGGCACCTTCCTGAATGACTACCATGCACCGATGCGCGAACTGGTGGGCACGGTGGTAGAACGGATGGCCAACTAACTGTTAATCTATCATTTCATCGAGGCCCTGCGTTGCTTGATGACCTCGTAGGCTTGGTTGATTTCCTTCATCTGCTCGGCGGCATTGCGCTGCATCTCTTCGCTCATACCTGCCACACGGTCGGGATGGTATTTCATTGCCATGCGACGATAGGCTTTCTTCACCTCATCGTCGGTGGCTGAACTATCGATGCCAAGCACACGATAGGGATCTTTGCTGTAGCTACCGGTGCGCTCAGAGCGTCCCGAATATTCAGAATAGTTCGAGTCTTCATGTCCCACATGACGCTCGTAGATAGAAGTGTAGTCGCTCTGGGAGATGCCAAGATACTGTGCAATAAGGCGCAACATATTGATCTCGACCTGATGGAACTCACCATCGGCGCCACCGATGCCGAAAAGAAAGTCGACCATATGGTAGCGCGTATTGTAGTCGGTGTTGACCTTGATTTGAGCACAGACCTGATCAATGGCGATATCTTGTTGAACCATCTGTTGCAACACCTTAAGCATCTCCTTGCCTCGCTCCTCGCCGTAGTTGGTCAAAAGGAAACGCTTGACGTAGTCGAGCTCGCTCTTTTTGACGGCACCGTCGACTTTCATCACAGCGGCAATGAGCACCATAAGGGCCACGTTGATATCCTGTTGTGTTCCCGTATTGCGGTAGGGGCCACGATGGGTACCATAGGTGCTTTCGCCATACCAGCCAGAAGAGCCTATTTGCTTGTCGGACGAGATTGCCCTGCCAAGCAAATAACCCAGAATGCCGCCTATCGGGCCTCCAAAGGCCCAGCCAAGACCCGCAAAGAGCCATTTGGTGAAACTACTCATTTGCTCTTCAGAATGTTGTAAATGATTGACTGAACATCGGTGCGGACGTTGAGGCGTGCAAGCTTGTTATCAGCCGCAGAGGGATGTACGCGGTTGGAGAGGAAAACATAGACCAGGTCGTACTCAGGATCGACCCAGAGCATGGTACCTGTAAATCCGGTATGTCCATAGCTGGCTTGTGTGGCCTCGAAGGCTGCCTGTCCATTGCGATTGGGGTTGATCAACTGCTTGTCGAAACCGAGTGCACGGCGGTTACCCTGCTTCTCAAAATGGCGGCGGGTAAAGGTCTCGACCGTCTTTTCCTTGATATACCGGGTACCATCAAGTTGACCACCATTAAGAAGCATCTGCATGAGCTTTGCCACTTCCTCGGCAGTGGAGAAAAGTCCGGCATGTCCACTGACACCACCCATGGCATTGGCATTGGGGTCGTGAACAATACCATGGATCAAACCACGGCTACTGTCCTGTTCGGTGGGTGCTATCTGTGCAAGGGCTATACCGTGATTGAGTGGACGGAAGGTGGTACGGCGCAATCCCATGGGTGTGTAGAATTGTTCGGTGACATACTGTTCCAGAGACTGACCAGTGACTTTCTCGACGACATCACCCAAGAGCATGAAATTAAAGTCGCTATAAACAGGTTTTTCGACCAGTGAACTCTGTGCCACAAGGAGTAACAAACTGTCGCGGTTGGAGGTTTTCTTCCAGTAGTTATCGAAGGCCTTGAGAGAAGTCTGATGACTCAATGCCTGACGGATAGTGATGTCATCCTTGTCGGTTTTCTTCAAGTATGGCAAATACTTGCTAAGTTTGTCGCCAAGTCCTACTTGGTCATCGTCGACCAGTTTCATAATGGCCAGAGTGGTAGCCATAGCCTTGGTAAGCGAAGCAACGTCGTATAAGGTCTGTGGGGTAACCTCTGGTGACTGGGGGTCGTAAGTCTGATGTCCATAAGCACGGTTTAAAATCACACGTCCTTTATGCATCACCACGACTTGGCAACCAGGCATAGCGGTGTCACCAATAGCACGTTCGATAATGGTATCGATGCGATGGTCGATATTAAGAGTCAAGTCGTTAACGATTTCCCTACACACGGCAAGGTGTTCATTGCCAGGAACACGAATATCATTCTCAAGATTAGAAACCACCAAGCGGTGTTTGGCAGCGAGAACACGACGACAATGGTAGTCAACGAGTGCACGTACGCTGTCGTTCTTTGCAGCGGCACTCTTGATGGCCTCAATGGCTTGAGGTACGTCGAGCGGAAGGAGCAGAATATCATTGCCAGCCAGAAGAGCTTCTAACTCAGCACGTCCCATGCCGTAGGTGTTGGTCACACCCTTCATATCAAGACCGTCGGTGATTATCAATCCATCAAATCCCAGTTTATTGCGCAACAGTCCTTTTACCAACACAGGACTGAGTGATGATGGACGGGTGGAATCGTAGGCATTGACTTGCAAATGGGCTGTCATGATACCACCCACACCCGCTTCAATCATACGTTTAAATGGGTAAAGATCAACTGTATCAATGTATTCAAGTGAATGGTTTATAACGGGTAACTCTAGATGACTATCGGCATCTGTATCGCCATGCCCCGGGTAATGTTTTGCCACAGCCATCACCCCTTGACTCTGTAAGCCAAGAGCGTACATGATGCCCAACTGGCTGACACGTTCTCGGTCAGTGCCAAACGAACGAGTGCCAATAACTGGGTTGTTCGGGTTGGAATTGATATCAACCACCGGGGCGAAGTTTATGTGGATGCCCATCTCACGACATTGACGGCCAATCTCCTCACCCATACGGTAAACAATACTGTCGGCATCGGGAGTTAGTTGACCAAACACAGCATTACGAGGAAAACTGTACATATCACGAAGTCTCATACCTAGCCCCCACTCTCCATCGATACACACAAAAAGAGGAACACGGGCGTCCTTCTGGAAACGACGGGTCATAGCAATCTGACGTTCTGCCGTCCCAGCAAAGAAACAGACGCCACCCACTCCGTATTTATTGATGCGGTCAGAAAACTCCTTAACTTGCTTATCACCCATATCAAGCGGCACACGAACTACCATCAGCTGAGCGATCTTCTGTTCAAATGTGAGTTTTTTCATCATCTGATCAATCCAAATGGCCTCGGGATCCAGATAGGTGAGACCTCGCGAATCAAACTCCTGGGCTTTCAGTCCACTCAAGGACATAATAATCAATGCCATCAGTACGGTAATCCTTTTCGTTTTCATATCTTTAGCATTTTATCAATATAGGCCACCTGCCTGCACCGCGGGTTGCCTTCATAGTTTAACACCACATAATCGGCCCGATCCATCATCTCTTCAGCGGGCATTTGATTGTTTATTCGAGCCATTAGTTGTTCCTCTCCCACCCCATCGCGATCCTGAAGACGGTGCATGCGTTCAGCCATATCTAGATATACACACACCACACAATCCATCAGACGGTCGAAACCATAGTCGTATAAAATGGCACTTTCAAAAAGTACATAAGGCTCCCTTTCATGTAATTGACAAAAGGAGTCGAAGTCCTCCATCACGCGGGGGTGTATCAACGCATTGAGCCCATCAAGTAACTGTCGATCAGCAAAGACACGAGCCGCTATTGCCTGCTTATTAACACTGCCGTCTGAGGAAAAGACTTCGTCACCCAATAATTCGCGTAATTCATCGAGGAAGTCTTTATCATCATAATAACGAGCAGCAACGTTGTCACAAATAAAACAGGGAACACCGAGCTTTTTAAACTCAGCCACCACAGTGCTTTTTCCACACCCTATTCCTCCTGTAATGCCCACTCTCTTCATCGTATAACAACACATTGTATTTCTTGTGGATCGATATTACGCGGACGAACGAATGACGGAAATTCTGTCAGTTGTGGCTTCAGGCGCCCATCATGAAGGAAAAGGTCTTTATAATCGACCGAAACAACAAATTCTGGAACTATATTTATGTCTCGTTGTGCTACCCATGCACGCACCGTCACTTCGTCGGGATAAAGACGATAAGACACTGTAGTGTCTGCGTCAAGCACAGTAACCGGGACGCGAAAATCCCGTTCAACATATGCTTCAACCGGCAAATAAATCGATACTTCAGTACACGAGGGATGCACGTCGGAGTAGTTTTCCCACACTGGATCTAAAGACAACGTATAAGTACCACTCTCTTTGATATTATGCATCTTAGCTGCTGCCACATTAATATTGTCGATTGCGGCCAAAGCCTCTTCTGGCCCATACAGAGTTACTTCCGATGGAGTGATCATCGGCTCCCCATAGAGTCCATACTGTTCATTAAATGAAAACTCCACATCATTAATCCGAGGCACATATGAACGGCTACACCTTGGTACTAACTCAACACGCAGTGAATCGACACTGCTGCTCACCTGTTTAATACCTATTGTAACACGTTTTAACTGATCGTTCAACGAGCTAACAGCTACAGAAGTGCAATCCTCCGGCACAGGCACATATAATACCGGCGTACGGTGACGCAAGCTATACAAAAATGCATTGGCTCCAGACATTTGGGCACTGACATCCAGTATCGTATCGGCCGACAAAACAGCATAGCGTACTGTGTCGTAGCCTGTCATCTGGACATTTACCCGTATCGGATACTCGCCTTCGTCAGACATCGACACACCCAGCCACACCAGGGCTGTAAGTCCTAGTATGACCAAAAAGTGTTTCACTTCTTCTCTTCGCTCTTGGGTTCGGGGGCAGGTTGTATCATGCTCTTTTCCACGGTCATAACGACGCCGTTACTCACCTCCACCTCGACGGTGTGAGTGTCAACAGACTGCACTTTACCATAGATGCCACCCGAGAAGACCACACGATCACCCTTTTTCAAAGCATTACGGAACTGCTGTTCTTCTTTCTCCTTCTTACGCTGCGGACGCATCATAAGGATCCACATCACCACAAGGATGACGATCATCCAAATCCACATCGAACCACCGGCTCTGCCCTGCTGGGCATCTAAAAGAATCATATCAATCATTGTATCGTTTTGTTTTTAATGTGAAACTTGTGCTAAAATCTTCAGTTTAATGCGCGAAGGCTGAGCATTGGTCACGACAGTAACCTCCTGGAACTGCTGTCCGCTCTTGCCTGCACTCTTGAATGTAACCGTAACATATCCTTCTCCTCCTGGAGCAATACGATCTTTGGGGTAATCAGCAATCGTACACCCACACGTGGCACTACAACCACTAATGATGAGGTCGGCGGAACCGGTATTACGGAAATGGAAACTATAGCTGATACTCTCACCAGCAGAAAGACGTCCGAAGTCATGCACATCACTATCGAATGTGATGATAGGCATCTTCTCCTTGTCATCATAACCTGCAGCACTCTTGGGATTACGGATCAGGTCGATATCGGCATCCGTCTTAGGCCGGCAGGATACAGCCATCAGTGCCAAAAGACAAAAAAGTACTATCTTTCTCATTTTTCCTCCCCGAATTCGTTAAGCAACCCGCGACCGGTCTTTTTGATACGGCCTTGCGAGCGTAATTCCAATACCAATTTGTCCAAAATACCATTGATGAAAAGACGGCTACGCTCCGAACTGAACTCTTTGCTGAGCTCTATATACTCATCAACCGTCACCTTTTCAGGAATAGTAGGACATGCCGTCAGTTCGGCAACCGCCATATTGATCAGCAGGATGTCCATCAATGCCACCCGCTCAAACTCCCAACCCTGCAAACGTTGACGTATCATCTCGTCGCATTCCTGACGGCCGGCAAGACTCTCTTTCAGCAACTGGCGCGCAAAATCCATGTCGTCCTCATCTTTCTCAACGCGACGGTCGTACATAATTGGCCACTGCATAGCCTCGTCAAACCGTTCTTCATCGAGCGTTTTGAGCATCATAAAATTGTACTGCGCAATCTGTTCGAAGTCATCCTCCCACAGCAAACTGCGCTCACTGATGGCTGCCACAAGGGCTTCGCGGTTCATCAAATACCGAAACATATTGATGGCCATCTCCTTATCAGTCTTATAATCGCTTTCCGGAGATGAGAGGTAGTCACAATACACCTTCTGTTGACGGAAATCAATGAACGACTCGCGTATCTTGTCCTCATGGGTTTCCCATAGTCCGGCCCACTGTTCACTGTATTTCTTCAGCTCGAAATTATCGGCCATACGGCGAAGGAACACATTGTTTAATAACTTACGGTTGGGCTGCATCTCGGCCTGGGTAGGACGGAATTTCTTACGACCCTCCTCAATGACACGATCTGCCACTTCCAACATCCGTGGCATCAACGCCACCTGGATGACACCCAGTTCGTTGAGTCTTCCAATGTGGTATTCAAAGTTCTTGAGTGCCATGGATGCATCACGCTCCTCCATCTGGCAGGCATAGAGTTCTTGCAGTACCTTGCAGCGTAAGAAGTGTCTACTTAACATTTATAGTACGATATTGATGATCTTTTTAGGGACAAAGATTACTTTCTTGGGCTCCGACGTAAGCCATTTGGCAGCCTCGGGAGCCGCCTTGATTGCTTCCAGGGCTTCAGCCTGGGTAGCGGCGGCAGGCAGGTCGATGGTGAAACGCATCTTGCCGTTGAACTGCACCGGATACTTCACCGTATCCTCCACCAAATACTTGGGATCGAACTTCGGCCACTCGGCATCGCACACCGTTGTGTCGTGTCCCAACTGGTGCCACAACTCCTCGGCGATATGGGGAGCGAACGGTGCAATGAGCACTACCAGCGGTTCCAACACCTCGCGGCTTTGACACTTGAGATCGGTCAACTGGTTGGTGCAGATCATGAAGGTCGATACCGACGTGTTGAACGAGAAACGTTCGATGTCCTCGGTAATCTTCTTGATGGTCTGATGGAGAACTTTCAGGCCAGCCTGATCTGCCTGACCGGCCAGGTCACCATCGAACAGCTTCCAGAATTTTCTCAGGAAACGGAACACACCTTCGATGCCGTTGGTGTCCCACGGCTTGGCCTGCTCCACGGGGCCGAGAAACATCTCGTAGAGACGGAGCGTGTCGGCGCCGTAACGTGCCACCAAGTCATCGGGGTTCTGCACGTTATACATGCTCTTCGACATCTTCTCCACCTCCCAGCCACAAACATATTTGCCATCCTCCAGCTCGAAGCGTGCATCCTTGAACTCGGGCCGCCACTGGCGGAAGCGCTCGATATCGAGCACGTCTGTGTCCACTATGTTGATGTCCACGTGGATGGGAGTCACCTCATCCATGTTCTTTATCAGACCCTTCGAAATGAAGAGATTGTTGTCACTCTTGCTTCTGTAGACGAAGTTCGAGCGGCCTTGAATCATGCCCTGGTTGATCAACTTCTTGAAAGGCTCCTCCTGAACGGCCAGGCCGAGGTCGAAGAGGAACTTGTTCCAGAAACGGGCATAGATGAGGTGTCCCGTACCATGTTCGGCACCACCGACATAGAGGTCGACATTCTGCCAGTATCCGACAGCCTGCTCCGAGAAGTAAGCCTCGTCGTTGGTCGGATCCATGTAGCGCAGGTAGTAGCCACTCGATCCGGCAAAGCCCGGCATAGTGCTCATCTCCAGCGGGAATACCGTCTTGTTGTCGATCAGACTCTTCTCCACCACCTTGCGGTTCTGCTCGTCCCAGGCCCAGCGTTCGGCGTGGCCCAGCGGCGGCTCGCCGGTGGCTGTGGGCTTGAAGTCCTTGACCTCGGGCAGCTCCAACGGCAGGCATTCCTCGGGGATGGTATAGGGGGTGTCGCCCTTATAGTACACCGGGAACGGCTCGCCCCAGTAGCGTTGGCGGCTGAAGATGGCGTCACGCAGACGGTAATTGACCGTGCGATGGCCGATACCCATCTGGTCTATCTTGTCGATGACAGCGCGCATGGCATCCTTCACCTTCATACCGGTGACGAAACCGCTGTTGACCGAATAGCCGGTCTTGGCATCCATGCTCTCGGTCCAGGTAGCCGTGTCGCTGACAGCGTCTTTCTCCAGGGCCACCACCTGACGGATGGGCAGGTCGAAATGGCGCGCGAAAGCGAAGTCACGGCTGTCGTGTGCCGGCACCGCCATGATGGCACCGGTGCCGTAACCCGCCAGGACATAGTCCGACACCCAGATGGGTATGCGCTCCTCGGTGAGGGGATTGACAGCATAGGCGCCCGTGAAGACACCCGACACCTTCTTCACCTCGGCCTGGCGTTCGCGCTCCGAGCGGTTCTTTGCCCAGGCCACATACTCCTCCACCTCGGCCTTTCGGTCGGGCGTGGTGATCTGATCGATCAGTTCATGCTCCGGACAGAGCACCATAAAGGTGACACCAAAGATGGTATCGGGACGGGTGGTGAAGATTTCAAAGCTTGGCACCGGCTGGGGATCGAACTGGGTCATGTAGGCCTGGGCTCCCGGCAGCACGTTGGCATTGGTCGGCACATCGAGCGGGAACCACACGGCAGCGCCCTCGCTCCGGCCTATCCAGTTGCGCTGGATCTCCTTCAACGAGTCGGTCCAGTCCACCTGTTCCAGCCCGTCGACCAGGCGTTGGGCGTAGGCGGTGATGCGGAGGCTCCACTGACGCATCAGCTTGCGCTCCACGGGGTAGCCGCCACGGACGCTCAATCCGTTGACCACCTCGTCGTTGGCCAGCACCGTGCCCAGCCCGGCACACCAGTTGACGTAGGTGTCGGCCAGGTAGGCCAGGCGGTAGTTCATCAGCACCTGCTGGCGTTTCGTCTCGTCCCAGCCGTTCCACTCGGCCGCCGTGAAGGTCAGCACCTCGGTGCAGGCGGCGTCGAGGCCGTCGGTACCCCACTCGGCAAAGCGCGCCTCGAGCGAGGCAATCGACTGGGCTCGCTGCAGTTTGTTGTCGTAGTAGCTCTTGAAGAGCTGGATGAAAGTCCACTGTGTCCAGCGGTAGTATTTCGGGTCGCAGGTACGCACCTCGCGGCTCCAGTCGAAGCTGAAACCTATCTTGTCCAGCTGCTCGCGATAGCGGCCGATGTTCTGCTCGGTGGTGATGGCAGGATGCTGGCCTGTCTGGATGGCATACTGCTCGGCCGGCAGGCCGTAGGCGTCGTAGCCCATGGGGTGCAACACGTTGTAGCCCTGCAGACGCTTGTAGCGGGCGTAGATGTCGCTGGCGATGTATCCCAGCGGGTGTCCCACATGAAGCCCCGCCCCCGAGGGGTAGGGAAACATATCAAGTACATAGTAGTGCGGCTTGTCGCTCTGGTTCGAGACATGGTACACACCATGCTCACGCCAGTAGTTTTGCCACCGCGGCTCGATCTCTCCGAAGTTGTAGTCCATTTTCATTCAATCATTTACCGCAGTCAAACACAATGACTGCAAAAGGCAAATATACGAATAAAAAACAATATAAAATAAATAAAATTAAAAATAAAGCCTGCCATCACGATCCAGACCATGGGTTGACCCCCTGCCAAGCTGCCCCAAACTAGCACTGTTGTCCACTGGTTAACGGGAGGTATGTATATGGCAAAGTCCTGGGGAAACCCCGGGAAATAGCATGAAAATCAAGCGGAAAAGGATTAACGCCAGAAACGTGAGGTGATGTCGTGCAGGGCACCGCCTTCGACACGGTAGAGTCGCTGGTTGGTGGTGCGACTCTTCAGGGGGCCGAGATGGTGGAGGTAGGGACCGAGTTTGATGTAGTCGAAGTTGCTGAGGCTGACCTGAGGCGAGAGGAGCGAGCGACCGCTCCACCAAGCAATCTTCAGGCGTGGATGGTGCTCGCGCAGCCATCCCGCCAGCCGGTTGACCTCCTGGGGCTGTGCATCGCCGCCCATGAGGCTGAGACAGGTGACCTCCTGGCGCTGGCGCGAGAGCAGGCATTCGACGGTCTCACCGTCGAGCACCTCTCCCCCATCGTTCCAAAGGTGTTTGGAATGGCACCCCGGACAGCGACAGGGGCAGCCCGACAGGTTGACGGCCAGCGTCACCTCGTCGGGCAGCTCCTGGAACACTATGTCGGTATCAATGTAGCGTAGCATAGTAACGGCGGCCGGCTTCCTGCTGACGCGGTTTGCTGAAGTTGGACACACGGCGCAGGTAGCCGATGACACGGGTCAGGTAGTCGACGTTCTTCGAGTGGCATTTGGGACACTCCTTGAGGTAGCGCTTGTCGATATGTCCGCAGTCGTTGCAGATGGTGTTGGGGATGTTGAAGGTGAAGTAGTTGCATCCCTCCTTGGCAGCCACCTCGAGCAGCTGCATGTACTGCTGCTGGGTGAGGTGCTCCTCGAGGTTGCAGTGCAGCGCGCTGCCGCCGGTAAGGTGCTCGATGTAGGGGGCACCGTGGAGGCGGAACTTGTCGAGCACCGTCAAAGAGGTGTCTTCGACTATGTAGAAGTAGGAGTTGTAGCAGTCGCGCGGCACGAAGTAGCCGTCCTCACGGTCCCACTTGGCGTGCTTGACACCCACGTTTTCGGCCGGGATCATCTCGCAGTTGAACATCACGTCCTTGGTGCGGTATTCCTTGTTCTTCTTCTCGACCAGGCCGAGCAACGTCTGGACGAACTCGCGATACTGCGGGTTGTCGTTGATGGCGATGCCCATAAACTCAGCGGCCTCAACCAGACCGTTGACGCCGATAGTCAGGTACTGGCGGGCGATGTTGATATAGCCGGCGTCGAAGAGCGGCAGCATGCCGTGGGCCTGCAGGTCCTTGAGGTTCTCGTTGTAGGCCAGTTGCACCTTGTGGCAGAGGTCGATGATGTCGGTGAGGAAGGCCTTGTAGTCCATGTCGTGGTTGACAGCGTACTGGATGCAGCGGTTCAGGTTGATGGTGAGCACGCTCTTCGAGCCGGTACTCACGCCGCCAGCCCCGAGGGTATAGCTGAATCCGTTGTCGGTAATCTCGTTGCGCAGGCGGCAGCAGGAGCTCAGAGAGTCGGCGTTGTCGCTGATGTAGGTGAAGAACGAGTGCCCTTCGGCGTACATCTCGGCGGTGAATTGTGCCATCTCTTCGTCGACAAATTTGCCGTTCTTGTCGTACAACAACGCCATCGTCTCGACCGGGAAGGTGAGCACCGTCTTGGTACGCTCGGCGTTGAACCAGCGCATAAAACGCTTCTGCAGCCACTTGAGGCCATCCCAGTCGGGCTCCGAGCCGTCGGGGAAGCGGAACTCGCCGAAGAGACTCCGGAAGTAGGGCTCGTCGTAGTAGGCGATATTCCAGAAGACAGACTGATAGTTGCGGGCGCCGGTGGGCTGGTTGAGCGAGTAGACAATCTGCTCGAAGCAGTCGGTGATCACCTTGTCCATCGTCTTCTGCTTCAGGCTGAGGTCGACCACACGGTCGGGCTCCTTCCAGTAGTCGGGACCGTAATCCTTCTGGATGAAGTAGTTGAGGTACATCAAGAACTCGGGTGTGGCGCAGGCACCGCTCAACATGGAGGAGACCATGAAGACCATATTGATGAAGCCTCCGCAGAACGACTTGAGGTTGGTGGGGGCCGTCGAGTTGCCGCCGATGCTCGTGGTGCCGCCCAAAAGCCAGGGATACATGGTGATGGAGGCGCAGTAG